>Ga0233431_1005662_pt1 | contig 11888 bp, 6 predicted proteins | sample SI_118_April2016_FD_179867 | JGI IMG/M metagenome (GOLD analysis project Ga0233431, IMG submission 179867) | Seawater microbial communities from Saanich Inlet, British Columbia, Canada - SI_118_April2016_200_MG | ecosystem: Environmental > Aquatic > Marine > Inlet | place: Canada: British...
TCAGTTTTGAGGAAGGGTGTATGACCTGTCACTTCTGCGGGTTTACCAAGTGCGGTTGATGGGTACAAGGCATAAGTTTAAATAACAAGTGTTTCAATGCTTTACAAAAAACCTTGCACCCTAACCTGAGGCGAGCTACGCCCACAACCCAAAATTTGAAAAGCACAGGAATATCTCAAAATTTTGGTGGAGCTGATTTTTTTGGGTATTCAGTTTTACCCAATCTTCCCGTCTTAGGAATATCACAGACTTTTTGACCTATTGATAGGTTTGATTTTTAACAAGATACAGCGACCTTTCCGCTACTCAAATAATTCAAAATACTTTTTTAAATTTTGTGTTACATTTTATTTGGGGAATCTCTACGCTTTACCCTGACCTTCTTTCCCCTCTTACGAATTCCATTGCTATTAGAAAAAATTTCAGTGCTTCCGAATAATGCAAGTATGGTTCAGTTGTTGGCGCCCTTATATCACACCATTTAATTACATACCGTTTAACCACAAGATATCAAATGCCGGTATAGACTCGGAATTGTTTAGCATGCGAAGCATGTTGCATATTTGGTGAATTCATATATCATGCAATATCATAACATCCAAGGTCCTGACAAATATCAAGACATCCGGACCTTTCCCAAGGCCAAAATTGTCGACACTAATGAGATTCCTGAAAGCTCATTTCTCTTGATATTAGTTGATAAATGGTAGGATACTTTAAGACAAATCATTCGACCCAACTGCCACTTTGTGGTGGAAAGTCAAATATAGCCGTGCAGTCAATCCGATTTAGGGGAGATTTTTCGAAATGTTTATGGTAAGTGTGCCAAAGCGGGCTGCGAATTGTCCCTCAGAATACAATGTTATGAGCCTAAGAATCGGGAGAAGGGTAATGCGATCTATTTTCAAGTTATTGGTCCCACTGGCTTTGTTTTTCATTTCAATGTGGGGAGTCGAGGCCAACGCGGCAACCGGGACACCTCAGGTGAATTTTAACGCACTGGATACACTTTGGGTTTTAATCGCAGCGGCGTTAGTTTTTTTTATGCAGGCCGGGTTCGGCATGGTCGAGGCTGGGTTGGTACGCAGCAAGAATGCAGGCAACGTTTTGATGAAAAACGTCCTTGATTTCTGTTTTGCCTCTCTGGCCTATTTTATGTTCGGTTACGCAATCATGTTCGGGGGGAACGGCCCTATTGTGGGCACGAGTGGATGGTTTCTCTCAGGTGCAACGTCAGCGGCTGAAGGTATCCCACTGGAAGCTTTTTGGCTGTTCCAGGCTGTTTTCGCCGGGGCGGCGGCCACAATCGTTGCAGGGGCCGTGGCAGAACGTATGAAGTTTCACGCCTATCTCGCTTACTCTTTCCTTCTTTCGGCATTCATATACCCGGTAGTGGGTCACTGGGTCTGGGGTGGCGGCTGGCTTGCCCAGCTCAATTTTTATGACTTTGCAGGCTCGACCGTGGTTCACGCAGTTGGAGGTACCAGTGCCCTCGTCGGTTCGTGGCTCCTGGGGCCCAGGTTTGGCAGGTTCAATGCAAATGGGTCTTCTAACCCCATAGGGGGGCACAATTTACCCTTGGTGACGATTGGCGTATTCATCCTCTGGTTTGGTTGGTATGGTTTTAATGCAGGTTCTGCCCTGGGAGCAAGTGATCCACTATTGATCTCTCGTATAGCCTTGAATACCACGCTTGCGGGAAGCATGGGTGCAATTATTGCCATGGTCACGGCCTGGGTGCGGTTTGGAAAACCGGATTTGACGATTGCCCTCAATGGCGCTCTTGCAGGGCTGGTGGGCATCACGGCGCCTTGTGCAGTAGTTGGTAGCGGGGCTTCTATTTTTATAGGCGCTGTGGCTGGGGTTCTGGTGGTTTTCGGGGTCATTTGGCTCAATAAAATTAAGATTGATGATCCTGTAGGGGCTGTTCCCGTTCATTGCCTATGCGGTATATGGGGCACATTGGCCGTGGGGTTTTTTGGTAAAGCAGCCATGGGAGCGCCGTACGATGGCCTGTTTTACGGAGGCGGATTCGGTCCACTTGGCACACAGTGCCTTGGAATCATAGCCTGCCTGGGCTTTACAGCTATCAGCATGTGGATCGTTTTCAAAATGATTGACGCCACGTTAGGGCTCAGGGTTTCACACGAAACTGAATTGCGGGGTCTCGATCTCGATGAGCACGGCTTGGAATCTTACAGCGGTTTCCAGATTTTTCACACGGATTGAGATTAGGGAGCGAATTAGCCATGAAGTTAGTCATTGCTTTCATACGTCAGGAGCAGTTGCCGGCCGTTAAACAGGCGCTTTTTAACGCGCAAATACGGCACTTTACCGCCATGATGGTGGTGGGCACTGCACCCAATACGGAACAGCAGATGTACCGCGGCGAAGCGCGCGAAGTGTCACTTTTTAATCGTATCCGCCTGGAAGTAGCCGCAAAAGACTCTCAGGTTGAGACGGTGATTAAGGCGATCAGTGAAGGTTCCATGGAAAGCGGGGGGTGGGGAAGGATTATGGTGACCCCAATAAACGAGATGGTGAAAATATGGACAGGTGAGCGCGGAAACCTGGCGTTTTAGTGGAGGACTTTTATGATGGATGCGACTCCGAGGAATGCTCGTGATGCCCTTAAGCTCATCAGGGAAAAAGAGATTCAATTCCTCGACATGAAGTTTGTGGATCTCTTTGGGGCCCTTCAGCACGTTACCTTTCCGGTGGAGGGAGTTGACGAAGGCACTTTTTTGGATGGGGTGGGTTTTGACGGCTCTTCAGTACGCGGTTTTCAACCCATTCATGCCAGTGACATGATTCTCCAGCCTGATCCAACTTCGTTGTTTATTGATCCATTCTTCGACGATCCAACGGCATCTGTTTTCTGCGATATCACCGAACCAAGGGAACACAAGGCCTATTCGAGAGATTGCCGTGGCATTGCAAGACGCGCCGAGAATCTGATCCGCGCTCTTGGCATAGCAGATGTGGCCTATTTCGGTCCGGAACTTGAATTTTTTGTTTTCGATGATGTACGCTATGACCAAAGAACCCAGCACGGTTTTTACTACATCAACGTAGAAAGCGCCTTTTGGACGACCGGCCAGGCCCATGAGGAAAAACCAAGCCTGGGCCATATAGCGCCGCAAAAGCACGCGTATTTCGCTGCTCCTCCGGTTGATTTCTATCACAACTTGCGCTCAAAAATGTCAATTCTGTTGAGGGAGGTGGGCGTCCAACCAGAGCTACATCACCACGAAGTTGCGGCTGCGGGGCAAAACGAAATCGGATTTAAGTTTGGCCCCCTTATGCGCCAGGCCGATAACGCTGTCAAATACAAATATGTGGTCAAAAATACCGCGCATCGATATAACAAAACGGTGACATTCATGCCGAAGCCATTGTTTGAAGAGGCTGGTTCCGGCATGCATGTAAACATAAGCCTGTGGAAGGGTGGAAAAAACCTTTTCTATGAGCCCGGGAGATACGCTGATTTGAGCCCACTGGCAATAAACTTTATCGGTGGGCTGTTGCATCATGCACCCGCTCTCTGCGCGTTCTGCTCTCCAACGACAAACTCCTACCGCCGCCTTGTCCCAGGATACGAAGCACCGATTAATCTGGTGTATGCTCAGGGCAATAGAAGCGCATGCATTAGGGTACCTTTTTCAGGAGGGAAACCAAAAACCAAACGGATAGAGTTTCGATGTCCCGACCCTTCATGTAACCCTTACTTGGCTTTTTCATCGATCTTGCTGGCGGGTATTGACGGTATTCAGAATTCAATTGAGCCGCCACCCCCCATTGATGAAGATATCTATGAGATCGCAGGTACGGAGCGGGGCCGTAACATAAAGAGCACACCAGAATCCTTAGAAAAAGCATTGGACGCATTGGAGGATGATCATGACTTCCTGGTTCGTGACGGTGTCTTCACCAAGGAGTTGATCGATATTTGGATACGGACCAAACGTCATGATGAAATTCAATATATTAGCCTTCGCCCTCACCCGGGTGAATTTAACCTGTACTTTGATGTTTAATATTCGCAAGAAGACCATAAGGGGATAGAAAAAATGGATCAGGCACAGATCATGGGGATAGTTATCGGGCTTGGCGCACTTGCAGTCTTGCTCCTGGTTGTATTTTTCAAGGCCAACATTGTCTTATGCCAACCAAATGAGCTTCTGATAGTCGCGGGACGTAAGCGAAAGCTGGGAGATGGATCCATGGTGGGATACAGGCTAATACGTGGCGGCCGGGGATTCAAAATTCCTCTGGTGGAGTCGGTAGCACGACTGTCTTTAACGAGCCTGACTGTGGAAATTCATATCGCCAAGGCCATGTGCAAAGGCATGATTCCTGTTTCGATCGAAGGTAAGGCGGCTATAAAACTTGCCGGACAAAGCGAGACTGGAGTTGAAAACGCAGTGGAGCGGTTTTTGGGGAAAGGGCCTGATGCGGTTATGAAAACAGCACAACAGGCAATTGAGGGCGCATTACGAGGGGTGATTGCCGGGGTCGCACCTGAGGAAGCCAATCGTGATCGCCTTGATCTCACAACCAAGGCCACAGCCCGTGCACGAGAAGATCTTCAAGCCCTTGGAATCGTTCTTGACTTTTTGCAGATATTAGAGATCTCCGATGAGCAGCGTTACCTCGATGCCATTGGACGTCAAAAAAATGCGGAAGTACAAAGGGACGCACTTATTGCGGAAGCCAAATCGGATTCCGATGCCCGCCGGGTTTCCGCTGAACAGAAACATCTTGGTCGTGAAGCGGAGATTACCGCGGGATTGAAAATCGTTGAGGCCGAGAATTCACTTGCAGTACGTACATCAGAACTTCAAACAGAGGCAAACCGAGCGCAGGAGATAGCCAAAATTGCTGGTGAAATTGCACGAGCTGAAGAAGAGATTGAACTTCAGGCAAAACGAGCGGATCTTAACGAAAACCGCGAACGGGCAGATACGATCATCCCTGCAAGAGCGCAAAAGGAAGCTTCGATGCTGAGAGCAGAAGGAAAAGCATCACGAATTGTTGAAGAGGGGAAGGCTACGGCAAAGGCCATTGAATTAATGCAGGAACAGTGGCAAGACGGGTCAACTCGCGATCTTTTTTTGATACGGTTGATGCCGGAATTGCTCGATAAAGTTACGCGAGTGGTGGCGGACAATCTTCGCATTGACAAACTTACAATATTGGATGGCGGTGATGGCAGCGGTATGCCCGCTTATGTACAAAACCTGACAAAAAGCGCCGTTACCATGCTCGAGCAACTCAAGAACGCCACAGGTATTGATTTCGCCCAGTTGTCGGGGAAATTGCCAAAGGAAGGAGATAAGATTCCCAAAGAGCTCCCTTAGAAGTTTCGCAATCAAGGTGCTGTACAAATGAACACAATAATCGTTGGCGATGGCCTGACCGAGAATTTTCTTAATTCTGAAACACCATACATTGCGTGCAATGAAAATGTAGGACGAAATGAAATTGATCGTCTCATGGGAAGAGGGCGCAATTTCGGAAAGGGTCCTCTCCCCACCTTTTTAAGACAGGCCATCGGCGCCTCTAACAAAGGGGCGGATATCGGCATTCTTTTTTTGCGCAGCCCAGGCGAACCGAATAACAGGGCAGGTGTTATCCCTTCTGCACCGGAACCCCAGGAATTCACGGAGTCGCTGCGTGAGATTGCCACTGACGCCCGTGTTGTGGATATTCCTCCCGGTCTGGCCCCATGGGACCGGATTTCAGAAGGGATGCAGCGGCTGACAGGTTATTCCTTCCAACAGCTCGAAAAAAATAGGCATAAAATCCGATTCCTTGTCCTCGGATGCCATACCGAAAAGCGCATTCTCATTATTTCAACCTTTCTCAGAAACGTTCTTTGCTTTAACCACGTTGCTGTCTCATCTCATCTCATGGCGAGCTCGACCCAGGAGGCCCATTTCGCCACGCTTCGCCATACCTTTCCTATCAATGATATAAGGGTTATCCTCAGCTTGGAGGAAACTGCTGAATATGTGGGGATTTCGTCAGAGGGGTTGATAGATTTTGGCCTCAAACCCTGCACAATAGAACCCGAGGTGGCCAGAAAGGCGCTTGGAAAGGAGCAGCGCCGAATCATTGAGTTGCTTTGCATGCACTGGAGCAGGACCTCTCTCAGACCTTTGCAGGGAGGTTTCAGCGGCAGCCTGCTTTTTCTTGCTGATGGATGGAAATTGGATGCATACACCGAACCAATGGTGCTCAAGATTGACTCTTTAGAGCAAATGCGTCGCGAAATTGATGGATACTACCAGGTAAAGGATTTACTTGGAAAACACATCCCCAGTTTCGGATATCCGGTTGTTCAGGATGCATTTATGGGCATAGCTATGGAACTCGCTGCCATGGATGGGCAGCCTGAAACGCTTCAGGATAATTTCGAAGGGGCTGAAAATGAAGAGATGCACAACACTTTCATGTATCGTCTGGAAAAAGCCCTGGATATTATGTCCAGGCGACTTTATCGGAACACGATAAAATCATCCGTGGTATCACCGTATCGCGACTTCAGTCTTCACACGGAGAAACAAGGCAAACGGCTTGAAGAAAATGTTGCTGTTATCATGGAATACCTCGCAGCCGAAAAAAGACCGACCATAAACATTAACTCAAAAATTATCCCTAAGATCCTGAAACTTATCGCAGCAAACGAAGATGGTGTTGAAAGCGAGATCTGTCTTGCCCATGGCGATTTTAACTTTCAGAACATTATTTGCGACCGGGGTGGTAATGTGTGGTTCATCGACTGGACGCACTGTGGCTACCATCCTTTTGAAATCGATTTCGCAAAGCTTGAAAATGACGTCAAGTTTGTCATGAGCAAGCATTTCGATATGGATGATCTTCCCCGCCTGCGGCAGTTTGAGGAATACCTTATTTCAGAACGGTTGCCGGCTGAAAATTCGAATCTTCCTGAGCACCTCAAATTTGTAAGATGGGATCTCAGATTTCGAAAAATCCTTGAAGCTGTCAGAAAAATCCGTGAAGAATGTTTTGCCGAAAGAAATGAGGGGCCCTGGCTTGTCTATCGTATCGCTTTGCTTAAATATGCTGTCCACACCCTTAGCTTTGATAAACGTCGCAACCAGGGTGAATGCGAGTTATCCCAGCTAACACACGCTTTATTTTCAGTAAATAAGTTGCTACTTGATTTGATTTCAGATGATTTTCATTTGAAAATTCGTGGAGAAAGACCACTATCTTATCCACCGAGGCATCGGGTCTTAATCGATCAGTCTCCCTGGAAGATAGAGTGTCTGGAATATTCTCCACCTTATCATGTTGATCCATCTGTGTTGGACAATGACTACACTCGAAAACCCGACGGATGGGCTGACCCGGAGGATTTCAACGATTTTCCTTCAAAGGCGCGTCTGACCCGTTTCAAACATACGGATAATGAGGGGCGCCCCATCAATCCTCGCGGAAGGACTGGAATCGCCGGCCGCGGTCTATTAGGGCGATGGGGACCAAACTTAGCAATAACTGCCATCGTCCTCCGTGGGGATCCTATATCGGACGGTATGGAAATTCTAATCGGTGAACGGGAAAAGGATCAAATTTTGTCACTCCCGAAAGGATTTGTTCTGCCCGAAGAGGGGCCTGAAGCAGCGGTAACAAGGGTGCTTGAGAAGGAATGTGGTTGGCATCCCGATTCTGAGGGTCTGCATCAGATCTCTGAAGGCTACAGTTACGATCCACGACAAACAGACCATGCCTGGGTGGAAATGCGCGCCTTCTTATACCGTGATGAAACCGACGCTGCTCCGGATCTCTTTCTTCCTGGCAGGGAATTCGAGAAAGTTTCATGGCGTCTTATGGATTCGAAAACGATCAATCGGGTACGACCCGAACAGGCCAATATTATACGGGACGTTATAAAACACCTGCAAACAAAAGGGATTCTGGACATGGAAAGTGTAGAGGTAATGCTTTCTGGAACATAGGAAAAGGCTATGGGATTGACACTTTTAGAAAAAGCCTGCATGGATTCCCCTGGGGAGCAGATCTCCTTTGAAAGACAGTCTTCCCAAGACGATCCGGACGATTGGCTCCGTTTTGGGCTGGTTTTATTAGCGAAAATTGGGTCCATCATTCGCAGGGTCCGACTTCAACCACTGAAAAATCAGGTGTATTTTAAGGAAGACGGATCACCAGCCACAAGACAGGAAAGTGAAATCGAAATGCTTGCTCGTGAGGCTCTATCGAAGTTCAGCCCTCAAGCACAATTGATCGGAGAGGAGACTGGCGGTCGGTTGCCAGAGCATGGGATAGCAGCAGCTATTGATCCAATTGACGGGACTTGGGCATTCCTCAATCGCAGCGAAACCTGTACGACAAGCCTGGTGTTCCTGAAAGATTCAATGCCCTTTTTGGGGATGGTTTTGAATCCTGTCACCGGTGAACTTGCATATTCTTTTTCCAGCGGTCGAACGCGTTTGATTCAGTTCTCAGTTTTTGGAGAGGGAAATACCGGGCAAGATTTACCTCTGGACAGGGTTCAATCCAGCAGTGCTCTTATCAATATCCATCCTCAAAGGGATGCTGGAAAGCTGGTCCTCAATCTTTTCAAAATGTGGAATAGGAACGAATTGAATATGGTACGGTTGCCGGGCGGTTCACCCTGTTTTGCTCTGCTTGAAGCGGCAAAGGGTAATTTCAGCTACGTGAATCTGTGGCCTGGAAAGCCCGCAGATCCTTATGATCTAGCGGCGGGCATACTGCTCGTACGCGGAGCCGGCGGGGAGGTCATAGATTTGTCCGGCATGCCAATAAAAAGTTTAGAACATAGCGGTCCTTTTGTCGCTGGAATAGATAAGAAAGTTATGAAATGTTTGGTGGACGTGGTCCGCGACAACTTACCACAGAATGCCCCTCCGTAGGCTTGAGGTCCTTTCGACAACAGCACAAAAAACCTTGAGCGGACTTATCTAAATAGCTTTCTCCATGTAGGGGAAGAATCGGAAGCGTTAGATTGGCAGAGATTTTGTGAGTGCCTGAACTATCTTGTTCTACTGGTTTAGGCTTTAGTTTTGGAGCGTTTGGATATGTTTAAGAATTTAAAGATCGGCATAAAAATTCTGATTATTCTTTTAGCAGTTTCAATAATCGCTGTAAGCCTTATAGGTTATCTTGGCTACTCCGTTGCCAGCGCCTCGCTTGAAAAGGAAATGTATAGCAAACTTATTGCTGTCAGGGAAATTAAAAAAAGACAACTCCTTGACTATTTCAAGATCATGGAGTCCCAACTGCATGTATTAAAAGATGACCCCTATATTGTTTCTGCTTTGCAGGAATTTAATAATGTCTTTAAAACTGAAGGGGGCAAAGTTCTAACACCAAAATGGAGTAGAATTGCGCGTAAATATGATCCTAGAATGCGTGATTTAATAAGTGATTTTGGGTGGTATGATCTGTTTCTCATAAATATTGATGGTGATATCGTATATACGGTGATGAGAGAACCGGATCTTGGAATAAACATCCCAAACAGCGAACTAGGGAAATCCGGTATGGGTGAAGCATTTAGAATCGCGAACTCTTCGGGGGGGAAACTGATAGCATTTGCAGATTTCAAGCCTTATCCGCCTTCGGAAGGCGCTCCGGCTGCCTTTATGATTGCGCAATTAAAGGATAAAATTGGCAATCTTAAGGGATACTGCACATTTCAGATTCCTTTGGATAAAATAAATCATATCATGCAAGAAAGGTTCGGATTAGGAAAAACAGGTGAAACATATCTCGTTGGACCTGACAGGCTAATGCGATCTGATTCATTTCTAGACAGTGAAGGGCATTCAGTTGCAGCCTCTTTTGCCGGAAAACAGGAAAAAAGCGGCGTTGATACGGAAGCCAGCCGTGTAGCATTAACGGGTCAAATTGGCGAAAAAATCATTCTTGATTACCGGAACATCCCGGTTTTAAGTGCATTCACCTTTGTTGACATCGGCGATATTCGCTGGGCTTTAATGGCAGAAATGGATGTGGCCGAAGCTTTTGCTCAGGTACATTTTCTTAAAAAGACAATTCTTTTTTCACTTTTCGGTTTGGTTGTTGTTCTTGTAATTGTTGCGTTTTTCTTTTCAAGAACACTTACCCGGCCTTTGCAGAAGCTCAATCGAAATGCGGCCAGTCTGGCAAAAGGTGATTTGCAAATCCAGGTTGATACGAGCAGTAAGGATGAAATCGGTGATCTGGCTAGAAGTTTTGATACGATGCAAACTTCGATCAGACAGCTGATCATTGAATTGGAGGGAACAAATAAGAATCTGGAGGAAAAAGTTGTTGAGCGTACATCTGCTCTTTTGGAAGCCGAGGAAAAAAGTCGCCTGCTTCTGGAATCCGTGGCAGATGGCATTTTCGGTGTTGGAAAGGATGGGTTGGTCAATTTTATCAACCCGGCAGGCTTGAAAATGCTCGGATTTTCGGAAAAGGATGTGATCGGGGAAAAAATACATCCTTTGGCCCACCACTCCCGATCCGATGGGTCACCCTATCCGATTGAGGAATGTCCCATGCATCACTCTCTCACGGAAGGTACGATAGGGAATGTGGACGATGAGGTTCTCTGGAGAAAAGATGGGACTTCTTTTCCCGTTGAATATACCAGTGTGCCCATACGAAAGGATGGATCAGTTACCGGCAGTGTCGTCCTGTTTCGTGATATTACCGAACGTAAGCATGCGGAAGAAGAACTTCGCAAACTTTCTTCAGCCGTTGAACAGAGCCCGGTGTCCGTGGTGATTACCGACCCTGACGGCATTATCGAATATGTAAATCCGAAGTTTACCGAAGTCACGGGGTACAGCATTGAAGAAGCCTTGGGACAAAACCCCAGTATCTTGAGCGCCGGCATTCAATCTTCCGAATTTTATAAGGCGTTGTGGGATACGATTAAAGATGGCTGTATCTGGCAGGGGGAGTTTGCCAATAAAAGGAAGAACGGCGAGATCTATTGGGAAAACGCGGTTATTTCACCCATTCGAAATGATGAGAACAGGGTGACCCATTATGTGGCAGTCAAAGAAGACATCACGGAGCGTAAACAAAAAGACCAGGAGCTGAAGGAAGCCAAGGAAGCAGCTGAAGTGGCCACCCAGGCTAAAAGTGACTTTCTGGCAAACATGAGTCACGAAATCCGGACGCCTATGAATGCCATCATCGGCATGTCGCACCTATGCCTGGGCACCGAATTGAAACCCCGGCAGAAAGATTATATTGAAAAAGTATATACCTCTGCCCAATCCCTCTTAGGGATTATCAATGACATTTTGGATTTTTCAAAGATTGAAGCCGGCAAGCTGGAAATAGAGTCAATTCCTTTCCGGATGGATGAAGTGCTGGATAACCTGGGCAATCTCATTGCCCTCAAGGCCCAGGAGAAAGGGCTGGAGCTGTTGTTCGACACACATCCTGATGTACCAAAGGCGTTGCTTGGAGACCCCTTGCGTTTGGGGCAGATTCTATTGAATCTAACCGGCAATGCCGTCAAGTTTACCGAAAATGGAGAGATTGTCGTACGTACCGAACCGTTGAGAATCACCGAAGAGGCGGTAGAAATTCGGGTTTCGGTTCAAGACACCGGAATTGGCATGACCCGGGAGCAGTGCAACCGATTGTTCCAATCTTTTTCCCAGGCCGACACCTCCACCACACGAAAGTACGGCGGAACGGGCCTGGGTCTTGCCATCAGTAAGAAGCTGACGGAACTGATGGCCGGACGTATATGGGTGGAGAGTGAGCCGGGTGCGGGCAGCGCCTTTATTTTCACAGCCGTTTTCGGCCGAACTCTGGATATGGAAAAGAGGATTCAGGAATCGAGGCCTGCGGACCTCGATCAGTTCAAGGTG
>Ga0233431_1005663_pt1 | contig 11887 bp, 10 predicted proteins | sample SI_118_April2016_FD_179867 | JGI IMG/M metagenome (GOLD analysis project Ga0233431, IMG submission 179867) | Seawater microbial communities from Saanich Inlet, British Columbia, Canada - SI_118_April2016_200_MG | ecosystem: Environmental > Aquatic > Marine > Inlet | place: Canada: British...
CAAGGGCCTTGAATATATCTTCCTTGGAGGAGGCAACGAGGCCATGATTTACGATAACGATACCTGCCTGGTCGGTTATTCAGCACAGGAAGTGGTGAATAAAGAAACCGGAAAGACAGAGGTATCCCATGAAAATCTGCAAAAAACACTCAACGAAATCGCCAGGTTTTCACAAACTGACGCCGGCGTTGCCGAAGAATTGTTCCGCAAGTATATGAAAAAATGGAAATCCGCCATGGGTAAATACCGGATGACGCCGCCCGTACCCTATGGTCAAAAAAATGAATTGGAAAAATTATGCGATGATCCCAAAAACGGCATCGATCCTGTGTATCAGTTTATGACTACGACGCAACTGGTCTATGATATCTTCGAAAGTGAAGAACTGCGGACGTTGTTCATCCGAGCCGCCATGACCTCCTTTGGGGGTGGACCCCACGATGTCATCGGTCTGCATGGCCTTATTCACACGCTCGCACTGGTGCTTTCCTGGGAGCCGGCAGCTATTGCCAAGGGCGGCAACCAAAAGATAACCAATGCTCTGAAACAGGCATTTACAGAGATGGGCGGAGAATTCTTTGTCCGAAGCAAAGTTGAACGGCTTCTGGTCGAAAATGGAAAAGCCAAAGGAATCCGGCTGAAAGATGGCACGGAGGTTGAAGCCGGAAAACTGGTGGTCAGTGACCTGAGCGCGCTGCAGTCCATACAACTCATTGGCGAGGACCATCTTAATCCTAAGATCGTCAAGCGCGTCAATAACATCCGTTATGACCGTCATACAATAGTATATGCTACAATAGCGCTGCATGAATTGCCACAGTATAAGGCTGTATCATTTAATCCTGATCTTGGACCACAGCCAAGAATTTACATGGGTTCGCCGAACTCCGATTATTTGGCGAACCAATATATGTCTGAGTACTATTTAAACGGCATAGCCAACCGGCTCTTTCCATTTTATGCGCCCGACAGTATTTGGGATAAGACCAGAGCGCCCGAAGGCAAGCATATCTTTGGGGTAGAGGAGTTCTCAGCTCCGACGCGATTTTTTTCGAAAGACAGATGGAAAGAATTAAGAAAAGAATTTGAAAACGCCATCATTAGAGAATGGCAGATTTATGCTCCGAACATGACCCGGGAAAATGTGATCGCATGCCACGTAACCACCCCCTACGATATTGAAAACAGCCGCCCGAACATGCACCAGGGCTCCATTGCGTGTGGAGATATGATTATATCCCAGATGGACCGGTTTCGTCCGACACCGGAGCTTTCCAACTACCGAACACCCATAGATAATTTCTACCTGTGTTCATCGGCGTGTCATAACGGTATAGGAATAGGAAGAGGGAGTTCATACAATTGTTTACAGGTGATCAAAGAGGATTACTTCTAAAAGCAAGAAAAAGGCGCTGGGAATCTCACAGACAGCCAACCTGAAAAAGGATTACACATGAGACTTAAAGATAGAGTGGCCATAGTAACCGGGGCGGCCCAGGGACTGGGTCAAAGGTTTGCCATTGCACTGTCAATGGAGGGAGCGAAAGTCATTGCTCTTGACATTAATGATCCGCAAGAAACGGTGAGGCAGATTGAATCTTCAGGGGGTACAACAAAAGGGTTTCAGGCGGATATAACTAAAGAAAGAGACTGTAAGAAGGCGGCGGAAGAAACAGTTGCCGCTTTCGGGAAAATTGACATCCTGGTGAATAATGCAGCTATCGCGTTCGGACTTGAGCGTAAGCCATTTTACGATATCGATCCAGAGGAGTGGGACCGGGTGATGACCGTGAATGTCAAAGGTGCCTGGTTATGTACTCGAGCGGTATTCCCCCATATGCAGCAACAGAAAAAAGGCAAAATCATCACTTTGTCATCTGAAACTTATTTTACCGGATCCCATGGCTTTGTCCACTATGTCACTTCCAAGGCCGGTGTGGTTGGGCTAACACGGTCGTTGGCCATTGAGCTGGGGCCGCACAATATTACCATCAATGCCATCGCACCGGGATTTACCGACTCGGAGGCCAGCCGATCCATTGCCGATGTGGATAAATATGACACCAGTCTGACGCCTTTGGGGCGGCTGCAGCAGCCCGAAGACCTTTTAGGCGCGCTTATTTTTCTGGCCTCCGATGACAGTGATTTTATTACCGGTCAGACTCTCTTGGTGGATGGCGGAAGAGTAATGCATTAAAACTTAATATCGAGAACCGACTATCAAATGGCTTCTACCTCATACAACATAAAATGATAAGAGATCAAAAATGCAAGGTTTCGATTACCGAGGAGGCAGTTTATGTCCAGCGTTGAAGAAAATATATTGGGAAAACTGATTCATGAAAAGAGTCGCTTACACAAAGATCGAGTTTTCTTATTTTACAAGGATGAAACCATAACCTATGAGCAATTGGACATCATGTCCAATCAATTTGCTAATAAATATAGAGATCTTGGTATTAACAAAGATGACAAGATTGCCATCATGATGAAAAACCATCCAAACTATCTTTATGTGTGGTTTGGTTCTGCAAAGCTGGGAGCTGTAGAGGTGCCCATTAATACAGCTTATAAGGGTGACCTTTTAAAGCACATTATCAATAACTCAGATTCAAAACTGCTGATTATTGACAGTCTTTTGCTGGAAAGGCTCCTGGTCATTAAGGACGAACTGACCGGGCTCAAGCAAATCATCTGCCACGGTGAGATAGACAATGATATTCGCAATGCCCTTCCGGTTCCAATATCCTCAATGGACGATTTTTTTGGCTGCTCATCTGAATTGCCGGAAGTGGATTTGAGTCCATCAGACCCTGCAGGGCTTATCTACACTTCCGGAACAACGGGTGTTTCAAAGGGCGTGGTTTGTTCGCATAACTTCTTTCTACATTCTGCTAAACTCGTATCCGGGCTCCGTGATGCAGGTTCCCAGGATATCCTTTACACATTTCTTCCCCTTTTTCATATGAACGCTCAGCTTTTGACCATCACGACAGCGCTTGTGAGTGACGCCCAGGTTGTGCTCAGCGATCGGTTCAGCGCATCGAGTTTCTGGGACGAAATCCGCAAATATGGGGTCACTCAATTCAATTATCTGGGAGCGGTGATGACCATACTTGCCAAACAGGAACCGAGAGAAGACGACGCTGACAATCCGGTCAGGATAGGGCTTGGCGCGGCTTGTCCGCCGGATGTGATGAAGCAGCTGGAAGAACGTTTTGGGTTTGTCTGCCTGGAGGGTTTTGGCATGAGTGAGATTGGAATCGTAATCCACGATGATATAAATGCGCGCAAAACCGGGTCTTGTGGCAGGGTGCTCCACGACTTCTTTGAGGTCCAACTGGTAGACGACGATGATATGGAAGTTGGCGTGGGGGAAGTGGGCGAAATTGTGGTACGTCCAAAGAAGCCTTATATCATGATGTCGGAGTATTACAAGATGCCGGACAAGACTCTGGAAGCGTTTCAGAACCTTTGGTTCCACACAGGAGATTACGCCAAGAAAGATGAAGAAGAATATTATTACTTTGTGGACCGGAAAAAAGATGCCATTCGCCGCCGAGGAGAGAACATTTCCTCTTTTGAAGTGGAGAAGGTCATAAACGCACACCCCAAGGTCTTGGAATCTGCTGTTTTTGCTGTCCCTTCAGAACTCGGAGAGGATGAAGTCAAGGCCAATGTTGTTCTGAAGCCGCTCGAAATCCTACCTCCTGAAGAATTGATCATGTACTGCAACGAGAGGATGGCCCACTTTGCCATCCCCCGTTATCTGGAATTTGTTCAGGAACTTCCCAAAACCCCGACAGACCGAACAGAGAAGTATCGTTTGAGAGAGGTGGGCATTACGGAAAATACCTGGGATCGGGAAAAGGCAGGTTTCAAAATCACCCGTTAGCGTCAATCGATGAAGCCACTTTCATATTCCTGAAAAAGCAGATGGGTTCAAGGGATAGCTCTTGCATATGGATACTTTAAACAAGCTCATTGGCGCGTCCAACAGCCTCGGCAACCATTACATCGAAGAGTGGAAACAACAGGGTGGAAAGGTGGTGGGTTTCTTCGGCTCCCATATCCCGGAGGAAATAATTTACGCCGCCGGTCTCTTGCCCTTCAGGGTCCGGCCGGTCGGCTGCAATCAGACCCGGGAGGCGGACGTCTACATGTCGAATGTGAATTGCACCTTTGCAAAATGCTGTCTCGAGCATGCATTGGGAGATAAATTTGCATTCCTGGATGGCTTGGTTTCCATGAATAGCTGTGATCATGTTCGGCGCTTGTATGATATCTGGAGGCTCAAGAGCCCCGTTCCTTTTATGCACTTCTTGAGTGTTCCTCATTTGACTCACAAAAGGGCCATCAATTGGTACAGGGATGAGCTCGCCATATTTAGAGATGCCATAGAGCGTCATTTTGAGGTGTCGGTGACCCAGGACAACCTCGCTCATGCCATAGCGCTCTATAACAGGACAAGAAGTTTGCTGAGGCAGTTGTCTGACATGCTGAAAAAAGATATCCCCCCCATCACGGGACGGGAATACCTGAGCATTGTATTAGCCGGCTTTAGTATTCCAAAGGAGCAATATAACCAGCTGCTCGAAGAATTAATGAAAGAGATAAAGGGGCGAAAACCGGATGTCCGCTATAAAACCAGACTCCTGTTAATGGGTAGCGCATTTGATGATTCAAATTTCGCTCAAGTAATAGAAGAAAGCGGCGGACTCATCGCTGCGGATACACTAAGCTTTGGGAGCCGAGTCTACCATGGCATATTAAAAGGACATGGTGATCCAATAGGAGAACTCGCGGAATTCTATCTAAAACAGCCCGGGTGCCCCAGAATGGCGGATAAGGCCAATGAGCGATTAGATTTGGTTGAACGGAAAATAGAAGAATTCGGGATTAATGGTGTGATCTACCAAAGAATACGCTACTGCAATCTATGGGGAGGAGAGGCTTTCCTCACGACGAAAAAACTGGAGGCGCTGGGCGTTCCGTTTATCAACCTTGAGAGGGAATATTATCCAACAGCCCTTGGCACCCTCCGAACCAGAATAGAGGCCTTTATAGAGAGAATGTCAAAATGACGGCAGCAAAAGGCAACAACAGCAATATCTACCAGAAAATCAGGGATACGATTGCGTCAGTTCACAGTCATGTGTCGAAAAAACGCCCTGATGAGGCATGGGCTTATGCGCCCGGTCTCGATTTTTGGGAAAAGAGATGTCGTGCAGCAGAGACCGGAGAAAAAATTGTCTGGCACAATTTTACCACCATTCCGGAGCCCTTTTATGCATTCGATTTACTCCCAATCAATTGTGACCCCATGACGGCCTACATGGCCCGCTTCCCCAACATTCGCTTGTCCAAGTGGGTTGATATTTCCCAGCAGTATGTCCCTGACCATGTATGCGCCTATGACAAAAATCTTTTGGGGCTTGCCTTGAGCGGAGATGTTCCACAGCCCGCTGCTATGGTGGGGACTGCTGGTCAGCCCTGCGACTCTGCGTTGACAATCTTCCCCGCCGTTGCGGAGCATCTCGGGGTTCCATATTATGAAATAGATATCCCTTATTGGAAAGATGAGCGGACCACTCAATATGTGGCTGAGGAAATGAAAGGCTTGCTATCCTTTTTGGAGGTACTCACCGGAGAAAGCCTCAATATGGATAAGCTTTGCCAAGCGATAGAATACTCAAACAGAGCCCACGAGCTGCATCATGACATCCATTTGCAGAGAATGCACGTGCCCTGTCCTCTTCCTACCCGCTTTTTGATGTTCGATGGCGCTTTAATGAATTCACAGGTCGGTTCTCCGGATGCGATTGGCTATCTGGAAAAGCTCCGCGATATGGGCCGCAATAATATCAAAAAAGGAGTTGGTGCTATATCTGAAGAGAAGACAAGGATAGCTTGGGTGCATCTTCCTATCATGTTCGATACTCAAATCTGGGATTTTATCGAAGAGGCGTTTGGTGCTGTTGTTGTTCAGGATATATTAACAAACTTTAAATATATCCCCATAGATACCTCGAGCCTGGACACCATATGCCGTGGGCTGGCCCTTCGAGAACTGAATATGACCATGGGATTTGAGGTTCGGGGACCGGCCGAGAATCTTTTTGAGGTTGCCATTAATATGGCCCGAGATTTCAAAGTTGACGCCGTTGTTTTTGGGGGGCATACCGCCTGCGAACAATCCTGGGCCATAGCCCAGCTCATGAAAGATGTGATCTATGATGAATTGGGGATTAGGACGCTAATTTTTGATTGCGATGGCCTGGACCCTCGGGTGCTCACTTCGGAACAGTTGAAACCCAGATTCATTTCATTTTTGGAGACGTTGTGATGATTACCGCCGGATGCGACATTGGATCGCTCACGGGTAAGGTTGTGATAATGGAGGACGAAGAACTTATCTCAAAGATCATTATCCCTGCCACACCCAAAGCCACTCAAACTGCCACACATGCCATGGACCTGGCACTCAAAGAGGCAAAACTCGACCTTGATAAGATCGATTATATTTTAGGGACAGGATACGGGAGGGAAAAAATCCCCTTCGCCAATAGCAGCGTAACCGAGATAAGCTGTCATGCAATGGGAGCGCATTGGGCTCTGCCCACACTGAGAACCGTTATTGATATCGGGGGACAGGACAACAAGGTTATTTCTGTGGACGATCGGGGCAAAGTGAAAGACTTCGTCATGAATGATAAATGTGCTGCGGGCGCCGGTCGATTCCTTGAGGTCATGGCTGCCGCCCTGGGCCTTAAGTTGGAAGAGCTTGGGCCTATTGGCCTTGAGTCAAAAGAACCGGCCATCATAACCAGTCAGTGTACGGTCTTTGCTGAAACGGAAGTGGTTTCGCTAATCGCTGATGACATAAAACTGGCGGATATTGTGTCGGGTATAAATAAATCGGTTGCCGAAAGAATAATATCGCAAGTGAAAAAGATCCGTTGGGAGAAGGATATCGCGGTGACCGGCGGGGTGGGTAAAAATACGGGTGTTGTTTCCTTTTTGGAGGCAGCGCTGGAAATGATAAAAAGGGTTCCAGTGGATCCACAACTTGTGGGCGCCATTGGGGCTGCGGTTATTGCCAAGGACTTGTTGACCGACGGAGTTCAGAATTGAATTCCAAGCGTCTTTTGTAAAGGTCATGAAGCATGGAACACCTTACGCCTTCTGAAAAGTGCAGGGTTATCGCCATCGCCGGCAAGGGTGGCGTTGGGAAGTCGGCTTTAACGGCCTTGATGGTCAAGAATCTCAGCCGGACGAACGAATTAAAAATATTGGCTATTGATGCCGACCCTGCAATGGGGTTGGCAGACGCCCTTGGCGTAGAGGTCCATGGCACCATAGCTCATGTGTCGGACAAGATGCAAAGAGACCATCGGCTCAGGAAAAAAACAGAAAATTTTCATATTAAAGATGTGATTTGGGAGGTCATTCAACGGGAACAAGGATTTTACTTTCTTGGTATGGGGCATGACGAAGGGCCAGGGTGTTTTTGCGGAGTCAACAGTCTCCTAAAATACGGCATATCGTCAGTATCCAAGGATCTCGATGTCATTTTTGTTGATTGCGAGGCAGGGATTGAACAAATGAAGAGGCGGGTTCTGGATCGGATCAATTTCCTGATGGGTGTCACCGATGTTTCGGCACGGGGGTTCCGGGTCGCAAATCTTCTTAAAAGGATCGCCTCTGACGGCGACCGGAAAACCAAGCCCTGTGATATGGGCTTGGTGATCAATAAGGTGAATCACGAAGCTGTGGATATCCGGCAATTAAGCAGTAAGAGCAACATAAGAATTATGGGATGTGTTCCTGAGGATGAAAACATATCCCGGTATGATCTTACTGGAAGGCCATTGCGCCAACTCCCGGACAATTCACCCGCTCTTGTCGCTACTGAAAAAATACTAAGAGAGATTATAACGGAGGATATTGCTGAACAGGCTGGATGATTCGAACCGGTTTTTTCATCGATATCATAAGAATCAGAAATTTATAAAGGGCACTTATGATCGAAAAGAAGGAGGACTAAGATGAGAGCATTACCGCCGAGAATGCAAGATAACCTTTACCATGACATGATTTTACCGGAAGAGACGCTGGAAATCAGAAAAAAGATCAGGGAATTTGCCATAAAGGAGGTTGCGCCGGAGGCATACAAGATTGGCCAACAGGAGGAAGCTAAAGAAAATTTTCCCTACGATATTTTCCAAAAACTGGCAAAGGCGGATTTTTACAAGGTCCCATTTCCGAAAGAAGTTGGAGGGCTTGGTTTAAGCTATCCCGTCTGCGCTACGGTAGCGGTCCTTGAAGAACTGTCTTATATCAGCAACAGTGTGGCTGCCATTTATGATGTCCATTGTATTCTGGCAGGGAACGCCTTAATGTACGGATCGGACGTCATAAGGCAAAAATATTTGATCCCCATGACCGCGGGTGAAAAAATCGGATGTTTTGCCACCACGGAGCCCACAGCCAGTTCAGAGCTATCCTCCCGAGCATTAAAGACCATAGCTGAAAAAAAAGGGGATAAATTTGTGGTAAACGGCCAGAAGCGTTTTATCACGAACGCGCCCGTGGCAGACCATGTGGCGGCTTTGGTGAATATTGACGGCAAGTTGAGCGCGCTCGTGATAGAGCTCAATTCTCCTGGATGCAGCGTCGGTGAACCGGACAAAAAACTAGGCAACAGAGGACAGCTTACCGCCGACATTTACTTTGATAATGTGGAGGTTCCCGCAGAAAATCTGATCGGTGAGGAAGGCAAAGGCTTGCATGTTGCCCTGGGAACACTGACCTACGGGAGAGTGGGGATTGGCGCCACAGGGGTGGGCATGGCCCAATCTGCCTTTGACGAATGTATCGAGTACATGAAGCATAGAGAAGCATTTGGGAAAAAGATTGCTCAGTTTCAGTTCTGGCAATATCGATTGGCTGAAAGGGCAATACAGATTGAGAACGCAAGGAACTTATACTCCAAAGCTGCGTTGCGGATGGATCAAGGGATAGAATTCCCTGAGCCGGAAGCGGCGGGTGCCAAATATTATGGTACCGAATGTGGTGCGGACATGGCCAGAGATGCAATCCAGATATTTGGGGGCTATGGATTTATGAGGGAATTAAGTCACGATCAGTCAACTTACAAAGTAGAAGAGATTTATAGGGACTGCAAAATTGCCGAGATCTATGAAGGCACAAATGAAATACAGAAGCTGATTATAGCAAGGGCGATTTTTGGCAAAGATTTGACATCTTAGATCCGGTCACCCAGCATCATCCAGGAAATGAATGTATCATCAAAATGCCAGAGACTGAAAGCCCTTCGGCCAGACAAAATTGTATCAAGGGAGTCACTAAAAAATTAGACTGGAGGCAAATTATGTGGGATGTAATTGTAGTTGGTGCCGGGCCAGGAGGGGCTGCCGCCGCTAAAACAAGTGTAGAATTGGGATTAAAGACACTCATTGTCGAGAAAAAACGCCTCCCCCGAGACAAGGTTTGCTCCGGTGTCCTATCTGGAGAGATGGCTAAGACATTTACCCGGGAGTTGTTCGGTGAATTCCCCGATGGGGTGCTGGTTCCTCCTTACTATTTGAAAGGAGTGATGGTTCATGCGCATGGGGCAGAATCAGCTGCAGTAGAGGATGAGATGCCCATAGCCTGGCGAAAGGATCTCGATTATTGGATGGTTGAAAAGGCAAAGGAGCAGGGGGCTGAGGTTTTGGACTCTGCCAAAATCGTAGGGCTGTCCCAGCGAAAAGGAAGATACACTTTAACAATAGAGAGTAAGGGAGAAAAAGAAGAACTGGATGCAAAATTCATCATAGGGGCGGACGGATCAGTATCCTGGTTGAGGGGATTTATGTTTCCAGATCTTAAAGTCCATCACAATCAACAAATCCGTGAATGCTATGAGGGAACCTTTCCTCTGGATAGAGACTATCTACACACCTTCTTTGACACTGTTCGCAAATTCTGGTTCCTTGTCAACCACAAAGGCGACTCTTTTGTACTCGAAGTTTCAGGCAATCTGGGAGAAACAAAAAAGCTAAAGGAGAAGGTTGTCAAACCATTTTTGACGGAGAAATACGGCTTTGACTTTAACAGAACACCCAGGTGGACAGACGGCTGCTATAATGCCAAATTCTTTGATGAGATTATTTCCGGAAGATTCCTTCCGGCTGTGGATAACATAATGCTTGTGGGTGATGCAGGAGGATTTCAATTGCCTACTGGCGAAGGCATCGGCACTGCCCTCCAAACAGGTGTGCTCGCCGCATCAGCCGCTTCCGATGCCATGAAAAAAGGCTTAAAGGCATCTGATATCTACATCAAAAAAACCCGGCCCATCAAGGAATTTGTAAAAGAGATTAATGTCTTGGCCAAAAAGGGCCGGTTCACGATAGCGGAAAACCCGCAGGAATCTGTATCAGCTATTGTCGAGATGTGGGAGACATCATTGAATCCAGTTTTGTAAAGGTGGAATCGTAAATAAAATTTCGAATTGTAATTTCGTCCAATCAAATATCTGGCTAGCGGGTAAGTTCACGATGGTTCCATCCTAGCCAAAAAGGAGGCCACATAATGAAAATCGTCTGTGTTCTAGGCAGTCCAAGACTCGATGGGAACAGCGCTGTCATTGCCAAACGGTTTTGCAATGCCGTTAAAAATCGTGGGGCTGATGTTCAAACCTTTGCTCTGAATAAGCTTAAGTTCAGGGGATGCCAGGGTTGTATGCTGTGCAAAACTAAGCTAGACAAGTGCGCACTTGACGATAATCTTACCGAGGTCCTTGATTCTATCCGTGATTGTGACTTCCTTGTTATGGCCTCCCCAACCTATTTTGGAGAGGTATCAAGCCAGCTTAAGGGATTTATCGACCGGACATATTCCTATCTTGTGCCCGATTATAGAACCAATCCTGAGCAAAGCCGCCTTCCGCCAGGTAAAAAAATGATGTTTATTCAGACTCAAGGGAAAAGTGACGAAAACTATTTCAACGATGTTTTTCCAAGATACGACCATTTTTTTCAATGGCTCGGGTTTAAGAATAATTACCTGATTCGAGCATGTGGTGTATTGGATAAGGGCGCAGTCGAAAATCGCGAGGATGTCATGAAATTGGTCGATGATGCCGCTAAAAAGGTTATGGCTGGAAAAAGGTAACAAAATGGACCGTGAAGGTAATGACGAAAAGGCTCTGAATGACTTGACAACTCGTATAGATGCTGCCTGGAACAACCGTGACCCTAAGGCTTTTTCCGACTTGTTTGAAGAGGCTGGCGACCTCATTTTTCACGATGGATTGATTCTGCGGGGAAGAGCCGCGATTGAGAAGTATTACCAGGAAAAATTTCCCCTGATACGTGAAGGGGAAAGGCATGCCACCGGGGGAGCTCACGTTCGCCTGGTTAGACCTGACATTGCCATTCTCGACTTCGAGGTAGCGTTGTTTAGCTATGTAGGGGACAGTCGAGAGAAAGATACACGCCTGAAACTGCTTTGTACTGTCGTTGCTATCAAGAAGAGCGGGCAGTGGTCAATCTCCGCTATTCGTTTAATGGTGCCGAAAAAGCGGGACTCACCACAGTGACCCTTGCTCTTTTATTGTTTTCCTTTGATCCCGCTCAAAAAAAGCGGGACCATCCCGCCTTGCGGGAAAGTTTGGGGGATAATCAATATTTCGGCTTCGGCAGTCCAAAATCTTCTGCTATTACCTGGTAACAATTATAACTAGAACCTCTTCCGATACCCCCGCCACCCACTAGAGCTGAAGAACACATATAAAGGTTATTGATATATGTTCGAAAACCTCCAGGCAGTCCCCTAAAACGTCCACTCTGAGATCCAGCCATGTTACCTTCAGTCCAAC
>Ga0233431_1005666_pt1 | contig 11879 bp, 14 predicted proteins | sample SI_118_April2016_FD_179867 | JGI IMG/M metagenome (GOLD analysis project Ga0233431, IMG submission 179867) | Seawater microbial communities from Saanich Inlet, British Columbia, Canada - SI_118_April2016_200_MG | ecosystem: Environmental > Aquatic > Marine > Inlet | place: Canada: British...
GCTCAAAGAAATACCTACATCAATATTCTTAAACTTCTTAAACACATCAATATCTCGAACAAGCAAATCAGACTTAGACTGAATTGCAATAGTTGGTTGAATTGGAATGAGCTTTTCTAAAACATTGTGAGTTAATTTATATCTACTCTCAACTGGCTGGTATGGATCAGTTACAGATGAAAAAAAGATCTCTTTTCCACGATACTTTTCTGACTGGCGAACTAGTTCCGCAGCATTTACTTTTGCATCTACAAACCTGCCCCACTCCTCTGGATGACCGGTAAACCGCTTCATAAACCGCGCATAACAATAGATACATCCATGCATACAACCAACATAAGGATTAACACAATAATCACAATTTAATTGAGATTTAGTTATAATGGATTTTGCTTTAATTTCAGAAAGTTTCATTTAATCATCTTCTCGATATCTACTAGCTTCTTTGTCTTTAGTGCTCTTAGGAAAGCCTTGAGATCTTCAGGATTTCTTAGCTCGTGCTTGTTACTAGCAAAACTAGCAATAGTAACTGGAACTTTAAACTTATCACATATCCGTATGTTCTGCATGATTCGACCGAGCAAGATAGCTCGCTTTCTGCCAGTGATGTTCAGAATATGAGAGAAATCAACTACATATACTTTCTTTGTATCTCGCGCTAGCTTAGCTAGCACTTGGTTAAAGTTGCTTCTTCGGTAGTGTGTATGGTCTCTACCTGTTGAAGTCTCAATATTAGTAAAGAATTGTATCCAACTCTGCTCCATAATATAACGAATAGTTTTCTCTTCTGTTGAATCTGCGACTACAAAGCTAGCATTCCTTGCGAACTTTCTAGCTAAAGAAACCTCACGGATTTTATCTGCGCGAACTATCAAACCAGATCCTTTTTGATGATTTTTTGGCTCGTATATCTGTTCAAGTTCCACACCCAACAGCTGAGCTCGTTCTTCCATATCTTTGCTACGCTTCAACACTAAATCTATCATTAAAAACATAAAAAATCATAACTTAAAAAACCGTCTATTTGCCCATGGTTTGATCAAAAATGTTCTGTTGGCTAGCTGCTAAAGAAGCAATATCTGTCATCTTTATACAACGATCAAGATCACACAAACCAATCAAAGGATAACTATGTTCTGGCTTAGTTATATCACAAATAAAGCACCCCTGGGTTGTATCTGGCTCATACACAGTACCATCAATAACTAATGCATTCCACGCATGACCTCCACCCCAGACAAAATAAGAATCAATACCAATGCACCTCGTCATCAACATATAAGTATTAGACATCTCACCACATATAGCAGTTCCAGATGCTAAAACTTCTGATGGATCTTTCTTACTTTTCGTTCTTGGTCTTCCCGTAGTATCAACTACAATATTACCCCAATCATACTCGATTTCAGTTACTAAGTAATTTGCAACGAGCTCTGCTTTATCTCGAGAAGTTGCTCCCGATGCAGAAACAGACCGAGCTAGCTCACAAACCTCTGGTGCCTCATAAGGTGCAAGAACTTTTTGCTTATTAACAGTTCCTTGCGAAAGCAAACCAATATACAGCTGAATAGTGCTATCTCGTTGAGATTTAGCTTGAGTACCACGCATATTACTTACATAATCATCAACACTACGCTCTTCTTCAGACATAAACATCTTATCAACAGAACTTGAATCAGAAGATCCTGGCTTGAAAACAACAATAAGAAGAACAATTGCAATAATTGCAATTACTGGTATCAAAAAACGCATCTTATGCGAGCTAGTATCCCCACCCATATACTCCAATATGTTCATTAAATAAAACAATTGCGGATTACTTTCGTAATCCTCTAGATTTCTTTCCTGCAGAAGTTAGACCTCTATGTGCTCTACCAGTGTTTACTTTACGGCACATGAAATTAAGATTCTTATCCTTAAAGATTCTTGGATGATTTGGATCAACTAAGATCACTTCATACCATTCGTGCTTTCCATCATCTCCAACCCAATAAGAATTCAGAACTTCAAGATTTTCAAATTGTCTGGCAACTCGCTCTTCAGCAATTCTTTGCTTGCTCTTTGCAGTTGGAAGTCTCAGCATTACGTGCCTTTTTGGTCGTCTAGCATGTGTTACTGCTGGTTTTTTAGCAGTTCCCTTCTTAACTCTAGCTCTAACCACAATAATTCCTTGTTTTGCTCTATAACCCAGTCTCCGCGCTCTATCAATTCGAGTAGGTCTAGCGATTCTAGATATAGCTGACTCATGTCTCCACTCAACTAGCTTTTTCTTATATTCGGCACCAAGGTTTTTGGCTGGTTTTTTCCATAATCGTTGAACATAGTTGTACATTATCTCACTTCCAAAGTTATTATATACTGCTCTATAACAACCATTAAAAAGCTTTTCCTCAAGGTATATCCAACAGGTGCTCATTATGGCAAAATTCAATGCAGGAAAATACCTTAAAATCGTACTTGGATTGCTTGTGATTATAGCTGGTTCATACAGTTATACACTTACTTACTTCGGCGGCACACCTTGGTGGCATCACCTACTTGATCTAATCAAGGGTGGATTTGGCTTAGGTGTAATGTTTGTTGGATTAATAATCGCAGCAATTGGAGCAACAGATTAATTACTTTTTTGTTTTTATTTTTTCTTAACTCTAAAGCCATAGCTATCTAAAGATTGATTAGAGTAACGGGTCTTAGAATAACTACTTACGCCAGCCTTTCTCATATCCATGAGATACACGAACATGCAACGTCTTGCCCTTACGTTTACGATAATTTGGATATAGATAAGCACCAATAAGCGAGCCACAAACAACTACTGCAACGATCTGCTTATACTTCATATCTATATTATTATAATCAAAATCATCTATAAACTTACCAAGAATATCCAAAGAAAATGGCTTTCCCTCGTTTGTTGCAAAAGTTTCGGAGTCACTGTTATTTGATTCTACGGTGGGTTTTGGGACTTCTTTTGGAGTATTCTTAACTACATTAGAAGTGGTCTTAGTTTCCGTTTTAGTTTCTAATACTGCCGGAGTTAATTCTGGACCGTCACCTGCTCCGCCACCAGTACCGGCTCCTCCACCATCACCATCTCCACCATCATCGTCATCATCATCATCATCATCATTATCACACTCATCAGTATCTTCTATCTCCAAATTAAATGACGCTAAACTTGATGAATAACCATCTGAAACCGTAACCTCTACAGTATAAATACCTGAGCCATCGCAACCAAAACCTCTGCTTATGACGCCCAACTCAGACACTGAAAATCCAGAACTAACACTATATATTAAGTCGTCTTCGTCTAGATTCGTAACGTAACCAGATACACTCAATGACCAAGCTCCCTCATTAGCAGTCTGGCTAGAAATAGTACTAAATTCTGGGGCAAAAGGATCTGCAATCTGCACACTCCAATTATTCATCACATCAGTAACACCATCTGAAACAGTCAAAACAAGTGTTGTGTTTTTAGACTCATTTAATCCAATACTATAACTCATATCCTCAGTATCATTTATCTCAACATCAGCTAAAACCCATGAAAAAGTTAGAGTATCTGCATCTGCATCAGAGACATTTACTAACATTGAAAGAGTATCATTTTCATTAATTGTTATATTTGAACTATCAAATGTTCCTGTAGAATCTGTCCACAACCAATCGTCAATTGTTGGTGCAGAACTTAATGTTATAGTTAGTGGAGTGTGTGTAACGTAACTTAATGTATCATTTGCATACAAAATTAATTGCTGTTCACCCGTACTCCAGTTAGCATCAATAAACCAGTCTGTTCCATTTGAATATGGTTCAAAAGTAACTGTATCTTTTTCATACCACACAGCTGAAACTCCATGCAAATCAGAAACAGATACAGTGATGCTATCGCCAATAGACATAACAGATCCATTTGGAACTGTTATTGATATCTCAGGACCAACAGTATCTAAACTCAACAGAGAAGAATAAATATTAAGAAGTGGAAAATTAAGTTGTGTTTCAGAGGTATCATTAATCAAAGTTCCATAATCAACAAGTGTCTGTTCAATCTGTGCTGGAGTCAAAGTTCTCGCTTCAAAGTCTTGTGCATATTGTTGTAAAATAGCACCTGCTCCTGCAACATGTGGTGTAGCCATAGATGTTCCAGACATCTCTACATAATTACTATCAACCTCATCAGCAGAATTAATATTAATTCCCGGTGCAAGCAAATCTAAAAGATTCATACGATTAAAGAATATTGTATTGGAATCATTAACTGCGCCAACAGAAGTTATGTTTGAACCACAAGCAGGTAAAGAAATACCATCAGTAGATCCATCATTACCTGCTGCAACAGTTACTAAAATACCTTGTGCTGCAGCATCATTAGCAGCTGCTACGACACCACCATCTGAAGCATAAGAATCACATTCTGATTCTGAAGAAAATACAATCTCACTACCCAATCCATTAGTCAAACTCAAACTCATAGTTATCACTGAAATATTAAATTCAGAAGAATTACTAACACACCAATCAATACCCGCCAAAATCTTTGATGCCGTAGTAGATTGGTCTGAACCAAACACTTTCATAGCAATCAAATTTGCTCCAGGTGCAACACCGATAATTGTTCCATCTGCTGCAACAATACCTGCAACATGAGTTCCATGACCATGATCGTCGATTGGATCCATATCGCCATTGTATATATCTTCTCCACCAATAACCTTACAGTCAGAACTCACATTATTATTACCAAAACAACCACCTAAATCTGCATGATTATAATTTATACCTGTATCAATAACACAAACAGTCTGACCTTGACCATCTAAACCAACACTATTTAGATATATTGAATGAACATCTGTTGCATTAACTTGCGGAACCGAATCTTCTAAAGATAACGAATAAACACTATCATAATAAACTCGTTCAACATTATCACTTTCTTGAAGCTGATCTAAACCGTCTTCTGTAACTTCTGCAGCAAAACCATTTATTGTAGCACTATACTCATGCGTAACTTTAATATCATTTCTACTTATTTCATCATCAGAAGTATGCCAAGCATTATCAGTAATAACTACTTCTCGAGATTCAACAGATAATTCAGCATCTTCATCTAAAACAACCACAACTGAAACTTTTTCTGCTTGCAATAACTCTTCAACAACTGCATCATCAACCTTTTCTGAATCTGTAGCAAAGATCGTCAGAGGAAGCAAAAGTAACAGAAATAAAACAATTATCTTATTATTCATTCATAACCACCGCACATTGATTATTAACACACTGGCAACTTCCCTGTCCACAATCCATTGTATCTGGCTGGCATTCTTCAGTACAAAATAAAACATTCATTTTTTCCTGATTTTGTTCATTAATACATGTTGAGGGATGGCAAGTTTGCTCTGGAACGCAATCTGCATCAACTTCACAAGAAAGCGCAGGATCATACGGTATAGGCCTAAAAATCATCATTGCCAAAACTAAGCCCACAGCACTTGCAATAACTAGGCCTAATTTGAAATCCATTTAAAATAAGTCAAAGCTAGCATATAATAATTATTGACTACTTGGATCGAGTTAATATGTCCTCTAAGCAAAAGTCTCTTAAACATTAACTTTAAACAAGTAATATGTTTACGCTTTGGGAAATTATCCAGATATTAATAACAATCCTTGCAATTGGGTTTATATTTGCAGGCTATATCAAAAAGCCACAAACACATAATGATTATATTGAAAACTTACTTGAAGGTAGAAAATGGAAACGATTTTTCAATTGGGGAGATATTAAGTTCTCAACAGCAGTTGTTGCTCCAGCAATTATTTTACATGAACTCGGACATAAATTTGTCGGAATTGCACTGGGATATGCTAGCCACTATGAAATGTGGTCTACAGGATTAGGTATTGGTGTTTTCTTAAGATTAATTGGCTCTAGATTCCTACTTTTTGCACCTGGTTATGTTGTAATTACAGGAGCAACAAAACTCGATATGGCTTTGATTGCCTTTGCAGGTCCACTTGTAAACATAATCTTGTTTGGTCTAAGTTGGGCAATGTTAGAATCTGGCAAGTTCAGAAAACATGCTCGCTTCTTATGGATCTCAAAACAAGTAAATATGTGGTTATTCATATTCAACATGCTACCAATCCCGCCACTTGATGGTTCTAAGGTTGTTGCTGGCTTGATGGCTATCTTATAGACTTAAAACTTAAGTAATTTATTCTTCACTCAATTCAACGCTACTGCAAAGCGCCAACTTACGAATAAGCTCATATTTTTCAGACCTTACGCTATGAACATATTTCTTCCAAATACTACTCGTATTAACTAAAAAACCAGTAATAGAAATCAATGGATCAATAAAAAGGCCTGAAATCATGAGTACCCAACCTAAACGAGATAATTTTCCACCAGAAGCTACGTGTTTTTTTTCTCGTTTAGAACTATACTCTGCTGCATTATATAAGATTCTAGACATGCTCGCATTAATATGTTCATTATCTTCAAACCTATCCAACTCACTCTGGGAATTCAAAATAATATCTTTTAACTCTCCTTCAAACTTAAAGACTACGGGTTTGCTAGAACTAGGCCAATCATTAGAAATCCGCTTCTTTAAATCAGCACCCTCATATCTAAAATAAATGATATCGCGCTGATCTTGATAACCCTGACCAAACTCAAAAGTTAAATATTCAAATGGATCCCTAAACGTACCTGAACCCCGCCAAACAGCAGGATCTAAACCAACTTTTACCTCCAAAGGTTCGGAGTTATTGGGTTGACCTACACTATTAACTTCTGACATATACTTACCCAAAGTAACAACTTAAAAACGTAACTAAAAAACAAGACTCTTGTGCAAGTCCTTGATCTTAACTCTATTCTGCTTCATTGTGTCTCGGTCTCTGACTGTAACAGAGTCATCTTCTAATGTATCATAATCAACAGTTATGCAATAAGGTGTTCCTACCTCGTCCATTCTTCGGTAGCGCTTTCCAATTGAACCTGCTTCATCATACTGGCAAGCATAGTTTTCCTTCAAAACATTACAGATCTTTCTTGCTTTTGCCTTAAGCTCATCTTTTCTCATTAATGGAAAAACAGCAACCTGAATTGGTGCAATATCTTTTGGAAGTTTCAAAACAAACCGGTTTACATCTTTGGTCTTCTCTGTTTCTAAGAACAGATCCAATAGCGCGAAAGTAGGTCTATCTGAACCAAATGCAATCTCCAGAATATGTGGATATGCACCCTCAACCTTCAAACCTTTCTTTGAGAACTTATCATGTTGTTTTAGATCATAATCCTGCCTGTCATGAACTCCAAGAAGTTCTATCCAACCATACTGCTTAAAATTCAACTCAATATCCCAGGCATCTAAAGCATAGTGTGCTCGCTCATCTTTTGTATGTTGTCTTAATCGAATCCGATCTTCTGGAATATTCAAGCTCCGTATAAACTCATATGCAACTCCAATGCACCAAGCATATGACTTGCTCTGCAACCACTTTTTCTTAACTGCATATTCAATACTCTTATTTGCTGGCTTTTTGTTCTTTTCCTGAGATTCTTCTGGCCAGAAAGGTAATTTGTACTGCTTCACATTCTCAAACTCAGGGAAATTGTTCTTATCTTGAGGTGTAACCATAAGCTGAGCTTCAGCTTGAGTGAACTCTCGACCACGGATAACTCCCTGTCTTGGAGAAATCTCATTTCTAAATGCCTTACCTATCTGGAAAACTCGAATAGGCATCTTTCTTCTGAAGTATTCATAATAATTCTTGAATGGAAGATATGTAGTAGTGGCTGTTTCTGGACGATTAAAAGCAACAGTATCCGTTCCAATCTTTGTCTTCATCATTAAATTGAAATCTTCGATTTTATCTACAAAACGACCCTTACACTTAGGGCATGTGATTTTGTGTTTTTTAATAAAATCAATAAGTTTTTTCTTTGTAAACGAATCTGCTACAACATCATGCTTTTCTTCAATAATCTTATCTGCTCTAAATGAAGAATCACACTTTGAACAACGAATGAGCGGGTCTGTAAAACCTTCAATATGACCGCTTGCTTTCCAGACAATTTCGGGCATTACTATCGGAGCTTCAATCTCCCAAAAACCATTCACCCTAAATACCTCACGCATATTACTTTCAACTTTATTTTTAAGAAGCTTACCTAATGGTCCATACGTATAAAATCCCGCTAAACCACCATATAGCTCTGGCTCCGGGCCCCATATAAATCCATTACGCTTGCAGAATGCATTAAACTCTTCTGCTGACTTTATGCCCTTAACTTCCATATAATATGTAAAACCGCAGACTTCTTAAGAATTTTGCTAAAGACCAAAACTATCTTGGAACTCTTTAATCTGCCTAAACTTGACTAAAAACTCTCTACCGCGGTCAGTTAGCTCGATATTCTTATGTGTCTTATCAACCATAACTTCTATGACCATCTGTCTAGAAATAAGGTCCGATAGATAAATATTAAGTAATTTATGTGATAGATTAGCCTTATACATGAGATGAGTTGGCTTAATACTATTGCCTGCCTTCTGTATAGCTACAAGCATATCATTCAAAACTTCTAATCTTGTACGTCTTACCATTTGATTACTACCGTCTCAGCAGTATACCAACATATACTGCTAACAGGGTTAAATACCCTAACAGCTGTATTATTTTACCTGCTACGAACAGTGAGTAGTCAAAAGTCATGAATATAAAGCTTATGTGACTGAAGAATATAATTAAAAACGCCAGAGCTACGCCCAAAGATCGCTTACTTGGGCGACGCATATAGTTTTTAGCAAACTGAGCAAAGATTAACAGAAGAATCACTGCAGCAGTTAGGTCAAAGACATATAATAACTGCATACTTACAACAGAAGTTAAAATCGCCAAGTAACCTAGCAAAATCCAGTTTTTCTTTTCCTTAGACTTAGTTAATATTATGAATATACCCATCAAACCCAGAAGCATAAGGGTACGATATGAAAAAAGACCATAGTGCCACAATATATCTGAAGCACTATTGTATTTAAGAGTAAGAACTACTACATCAGATACCTTGCTACGAAGTGGAGCAGTATATATGACAAACTCCATTATGACTCTACCTATAAAAGATATAGCCATTAACATAAATGATGCACTGAACCATTTATAGTTCTTCTCACGAGTGATTTTAAAAACAGAATAACTATAGAAGCTAATTGCTAATAAAATAAGTGCCATAATTGCTTCAAAAGCACATCCCATGTACGTAACTTGATCTAATGTCAAATGCATTATATGTTTTGGACGATAGTAATAAAGACATTATGGAACATAGTTCCAGAAAAGTCCTCTGGCTTAAATCTTCATAACTGTTTTTTAAACCAAACAGATAGATATGTTTAATGCCAGCGACTCTCACCTACGCTAGCTAATTCCGCGCGCCATTATGGCGCGCATACTCACCTTTAGATTCACGATCATGAAAACTCAACTTGGATACGATTTTATCAAAGAAACGATGAAGAGAAACAAAGCTCTGAAAAACCTTTCAAACGATGATATTGATATCATCATATTCAATCAGATGCGGAAACTCGCTGAATCCCGCAAGTGGACTAAACATATTCCAGCTAGTGTGTTTCAACACTTGTAATTTATTTCTTCTTAAGGAAATACATAACTACTGCTAATATGATTACGTCTTGCAATAAGACACTGACATCTGCTAAGAAACCATAAGTTGCCTTTGAAAGAGGTACTCCAAATGGAACAAGTAACAGAATAACATCCAGAACAATCATAGCAATAATAAGGTACTTTGCCTTTTCCAATAAATTTGCCATGATTTATGCAATCGCTACTACTTAAAAAACTTTAGGGTTTCTTCTAGCCAGTCTTAAGGATAATGTTTTCTATATTGTAAATATATAACCACGCACATCATTTGTCCAATAAATCACTAAACATAAAATTAATGGACACTAGACATGTACGTGTCTTCGCTTTATAGTGGAGAGGTTACATACATTATGCGTGCTTCGAAAGAATTTCACATATGGGATTTCCCAGATTCTATGTACGTCTTACTTGAGAGTTCTGCGAACAAAATGTTCTTCCAAATAATGTATAATCATTTTGAAAGCAGAAGGCAGTACTCAAAATTTTTGAACTTAGACCCATCCACAGTAAGAAATTATGATAAACAAACAGCCACTAATAGAAAGAAAAAATATATACAATGTACTCCAATTTGGGTGCTAAAAAAGTCAAAGCAATTTCTAACTAAAAAACAAATCAAAATTATTGAAACTAACATCTCCACCTACCAACTAAAAGCAGGCAAGTCAATTAAAAAACATATTTTACCAATCAAAGAATGTCCTGCACTCTATCGCTTGCTTGGGCATATGATTGGGGATGGAAGTGCAACAAGACAAAAACAACCCTACTATTCGAACACGTGTAAAGAACTCCGTGATGAATTCAAACAAGATTTAGCAATCTTCGGTGATGTTGAAATCAAAGATAGACAACTAGGGATTCCAATTGTCGTTTTTCAAAAAGCTATAACTGACTTTCTTGCAAGCATATTCAATATATCATTTGACAATAAAGACCATATCCCTCTGTTGGTTTTCTCAGCTCCAGACAATTGCAAAAGAGCGTTCTTACGTGCTTTATTCGATGATGAAGGATGCGTATCTGTAGCTGTAGGAATAAGAATTACGGGAAAACAGATGGCTATGGATATAGCACGCCTATTTGAAATATTCAGTATACATACTGCAATTTATGAGACAATACGTCCACAAAAAAAGCCAATATATACAATCAACATACTCGGAAAATCTATTGAATTATTTAGTAAAATAATTAATTCTAATCATCCTAAAAAGAAGGACAAATTACAGTTAAGAATTAAACGATTACATCGCACTTCACGATATAGACCAAAGAAAGTCATTAATAATAAAATACTAGAACTCTTACGCAAACATCAACAAGCTAAAACAATCGACATCGCAAACTATATTCAACTCAGTCTCAGTCATTGTCTAAGCTACCTCAATAAACTAGAAAAAGATGGAAAGATAAAATATAAAATCGAAAAAGGTAAAAAACGATGGTTTAAGGCTTAGTCCATCTCACGGTATAATAAGTTACTGATCCGTCGTCGTCTACAACGCCGACGAGTAAGTGTTTTCTTGTTGAATTTGCAACTCGATTCATAGCTGAAAACTGTCTCCAAGTTAATCCAGAGCTTTCATCTGCGCAAAAGAGAACCCACTTAGCATGGTCTTCTCCCATCTTTACACCCCTACGATAGACTCTAAAATCTGCGCCAAACTTCAGTGCAGTCTTAAGTGTGTATCCTCGTGTTCTCAACTCTCGATAAACTCTATATCGAGTCCAGAAGTGCTTTTCTGCTTTTCTAGCATTTCTTACAAACTTCTCAAGATCTAGTTTGATTCTACCACTAGAAACAACTAGCTTACCTCTTTCCATAAGGTAAAGTGCTTCAGGTAAACCTAACTCAATACGCTTTGTCTTTACTCCATGAATCTCTCCAAAGTTAGATCGATCATAAAACGGTAAGAAGAGCTCGTAATCTTCTTCAATCATAACTTTGTCTCCAATCAACTTTCCTCGGATTGGACCACTAAGTTTAATCTCTTGTTTAGCTTCGGCAATTGTTTTATCAACTTTTGGTACTATCTTTTTGATAGTCTTAGCTGTTTTATTTTTCTTATTATCTGCTTTCTTTTTTGTTGGCATATAAATTCAGAACAACTCGCTCTTCACCTTTCGGCTGAGAGCAATAAGAGTTCTGCCTCCACCAATAGGCAGTTTTTTAAGTT
>Ga0233431_1005667_pt1 | contig 11872 bp, 3 predicted proteins | sample SI_118_April2016_FD_179867 | JGI IMG/M metagenome (GOLD analysis project Ga0233431, IMG submission 179867) | Seawater microbial communities from Saanich Inlet, British Columbia, Canada - SI_118_April2016_200_MG | ecosystem: Environmental > Aquatic > Marine > Inlet | place: Canada: British...
ACCAAGAAGGCGTAGACCAGCCAGCCTCCGACCAGCGTCACCGCCAGCCCCACCAGCATCGCTCCCCACTCGGCGAACAGCAGCTTGCCCATGAAGTAGAGCGCCCCCCAGATCAGCATCATCCCGCCCAGGAAGGCCAGGAAATCCTTTGGGTCCATCTTCTCGTACTTCATGCCGCACTCCGCCGAAATCATCCTCCACCCGGGACCGGGCGGTTGCACCCGCCGATAAAACCGGTGCAGCACCTCGCGCGACTCCGGCGCGGTCTTCAGGGTCACGGTGATCCACAGCGTATTTACCACCAGCGCGCCGATCATCATCAGCAACGCCCCCCTGTCCCCCGCGTTCTCGGTCAGCCCCAGAAACCACTCCTGTTCGATCACCCAGAACTGCAGCACTCCGTTGACCAGCACCGCCCCGATCATGGCGCTGATCTCGGACCAGGCGTTGACCCGCCACCAGTAAAAACGCATGGCGAAAACCAATCCAATACCGGCCATCAGCCCCACGAAAAAGCGGTTGGCATCCCCGATACTGGTTATCAGAAAGATGGCGACCAAAACGCTGGCCAGAGCGGTCAGCACCATCACCACCCGCGACATCACCACGTAGTGGGTCTGGCTGCGGCCCGGCTTGATAAAGCGAGCGTAAAAATCGCGCACCAGATAGGACGCACCCCAGTTCAAATGGGTATCCACCGTCGACATGAAAGCCGCACACAGAAAGGCGACCATCGCCCCCTTCCAGCCCATCGGCATGTAGTCCACAATCGTCCGTATATAAGTCAGCTCCTGCAACTGCCCGGCGTTCTCCGCCGTCGAACCAATCAACCCGGGATAGAGCACCACCGTGGCCAGGGCGACCAGAATCCACGGCCAGGGGCGAATCGCGTAGTGCGCCACGCTGAACCACAGAGTCGCCAACTGCGCGTGCTTTTCCGACTTGGAAGCCAGCATCCGCTGCGCCACGTATGCCCCCCCACCCGGCTCGGAAGCCGGATAGTAGGAGCACCACCACTGGACCAGAAAAAAGCTGCAGAGCATGATCCAGGGGATATCCTTCAAATCCGGCGTCGGGAAGAACTGCAGCGCTCCTTCCTTCAGGGGATGCAGTTCGATCACCTGTGCCTTTAGCGCCGCCAACCCTCCGACATCTCCGACTACCACCACCGCCAGATAGATGCACGATACCATGGCGATGCCGAACTGGACCACGTCGGTGGTCACCACCCCCCACAGACCGGCCATCGACGAATAGATAGTCACCAATCCGACAATCGCCACGATGATCAGCCAAACTTCCAGATTCCCCTTGGCCCCAGGATCCGCGCCGATCAGCGTAGCCACGATGCCGAACCCCCCAAACATCAACCAGGCCATGATAAAGGTGTTGACCAACCCCCCGAAGTAGAGGGAGCGGAAACCGCGCAGCCAGGCCCCGGCCGCCCCTCCGTAGCGCAGCTCGGAAAATTCCACATCGGTGGTCACCTTCGCCCGCCGCCACAGACGGGCGAAAAAGACCACCGTCAGCACGTTCGACAGAGCAAAGCTCCACCACCACCAGTTCATGAACACCCCGTTGCTCCAAATAAAACCGCAGATCAGCAGCGGCGTGCCCGCACCAAAGGTAGTGGCCACCATCGACGTTCCCGACAGCCACCAGGGGAGTTCCCGACCCGACAGGAAGAAGTCGGTGGTGCTCTTTTTCGCCAGCCTGTAGAAAATCGGTCCCATCGACAGCGCAAAGACCAGGTAGAGCCCGATGATGCCGTAATCGATGCTGTGGAAATGATCCATCGTCACCTCGCAGAGAGGGTGTGTAAATGGGAATCCAAAAAAAAACGGGAGATCCGCTACGCCCTATTCGCCAATCTCCAGCCCGATTTGCCGCTGTTCCGGAGGGATTAGGCTATCTGATTATAAATCGCCCTGAGTCTAAAACGTCGATACCGAAACCGCTTTGGCGATCATCTGCAGCGCCGCGCACGACATGCCGACCAGCGACATCCCCACTCCGAAGCCGACTGCCAGCACCATGGCATACTGCCGCCACTGCTGTTTCCCGTAGCGCGGCCAGAAGTAATATCGAGCCAGCAAAGCGCCGATCACCTCCGTCAGCATGGTGAAAAACAGCGCCGTGCCGCTGGAGGCGACCGAGCGGATATACCCCCAGACAAAGAACATCGGCATGCCGAAGAAGCCCAATATGGCGTAGAAACCCAATCCGAAGATCAATCCGAAGATGGCGATCGGCCACTTTCGCCCCTGCAGCGGATGGTGGATATCCTCGTCGATCGCCCCATCCCCGTCGTCGTCCTTGAAGTTGCGGTATTCCTCGTCCGTCTGCCCGTCCAGATCTTCGTCGATCCCGTCGCTGGTGAAATCCAGATCCTTCCACAGCGTCTTGAAGAACAGCGGGATGTCGGTGGAAGTCTGGACAAAATCCCCGTCGAACTCCGGGCGGCTATCGATTTGGAAGACGAATTCGAGCGAGTCCGTCCAATCCTCGGCAACGCTTGCGCGGAAGTACGGATTGGGATCGCTGAGCACCGAACCGTCTACAATTCCCGCCAGAGACACCTCGGGCAGGTGGTCGGCCAGCTTGCTGGCGAGCACAGCCTCCAGCTTTGAGGTAGATGGCCGCGGGGGCACCTTCTCTACCCCCTTCCCTGAAAAATCGCTGTAGAAGTACCCGGTCCTCGACCAGGGGCCGTAACGCCTCTTGGCCGGATTGCGCACGTCCACCTGATCGGTCACCTTGACGCGCCAGTAGTAGATCCGCATATCCTGCAAATTACTCGGAGACCAGACCGCCTCATTCCCCCTGACCTCGTTCCCCTCCACCTCCTCTCCGCCCCTCCAGGTCTTACTGTAAGAGGTGCTCGACCAGGCTACCGCCTGATTGAAGGCGTGCAGCGGCCAGAACTTCTGCGCGTAGGGGTACGCTTCCGATGGGATCGGCGCCATCTTCCACAGAAAACTCCAGTACATCAAACTCGCCCCCAGCACGATGGGAATCATCACCAGTTCCGCTTTGAGCAAGCTGGTGAACTTCATGCCGGTCAACTCGACGATGCGGAACTGCTCGGCGTTCCCCCCAAAATCCTGCCCGGGAAACGGCACGAACCAGATTTCGACCCCGCGATACCCGGTGAGAAAGACCACTGCCTGGTGCAGATACGGTATCTGGATATTCTGCCCGATTAAACCGTCCAGGCGGGCGGAAACAAACGACATAATCGGCGCATAAAAAAAAGCCAGGAAGAGAAAGAAGACCAGCAGCCCCGTGCTCACCAGCACCGGAAACAGGGTCTTGGCCATGATGATCGGGTAGGTGGCAAAGAGGAAGAACAGGGCCACGCAGACCCACATTTTGAAATCACCTCGTCCCAGGTGCTTCAGACAATAACCGCGCACCTGAGCCGGCTGCTGGCAGTCTTCATACCGGCAGGTGCCACCTTCCTCCTCGATCCTCTTCGGATCCGTCTCTCGATCCCGCTTAACCTGGCGCCCCGCCTTGATCATCTGGTAGAGGCTGATAAAAGTCACCGCCAGAGTGATCCCCATAGCAAACGCCTGCCAGAAGTCGACGCTGGTAGCGATCTGCGTCTGGATGGCGTCGATCCCCGGCTTCCAGCGCGGCATAAAGCCATAGTTCTGCAGGAGCGGAGAGCTGATCATAAACAGCAGCACCCCGGTAAACGACCCCATCACGCTCCAAAACGGCAGCAGCATCCCCGCAAAGATCGGCCCCAGACTGAAGCTGATCGCCAATGGCGTGCCCATGATATACTGACCGAGCTGCGGCGTCAGATCCACAAACGGTATCGGGATGATCGTCACCTTTACCCCGGTAAAAACCTCGGTAAAAGCGGGAATGCCGACGTAGACGAAACCGAATATCAATCCGATCGTTCCGCCGATGGTAAAACAGGGCCACTTCCACGTGTGCCCCTCGGAACCGCTCTCCTCGGCCAGCGCCATCGAACTGAGCGCCGACATCGGCGCCGTCGGAAACGGCAGACGCTCCCGGTCGGAGACCAGGCGGAAGAGGACGTAGCCAGAGGTGAACCAGGTAACGCGACCGACGATGATGCCGATCACCATCAAGGCGATCGGCAGGGCCCAGTCAGGATGGAAGAAGGTGCGCTCGAGGATGGCTGCCGAGTCCGGCCCCGGTGCGAACCAGGAGTACCCCATAAACTTCAGGTTCACCAGCTTTTGAGTCAGCCCAAACTCCTGCATCTCCTGCGAGCCGACAAAATACTGACGCTGAATCAACGACAGAAAAGTCCCCGTCTCCGCCCGGGTAATCAGCGCCACCGCCACATAGGTCAGCAGATAGATCTCCTGCCGTCTGAGCGTGGTGAAGGAGCGCTTGGAGATCTCCAGGAAGAGGATGACCGTCACCCACTGGGCGGCGTCCCCGATCCCCAACCCGGTCACCAGGCTCAAATACATCTGCCCCGGCGTCATGATCAGGGCGATAAACAGCACCCCGACGATGGTGTTGCGGGTAAACCCCTCCTCGTACTGAGTAGGCGCCTGGAGCAGATCTCGGTACTCGTTGATCTCGGCCCACTGGCGATCCCGCTTGGCGTTCTTTTTTTCCTCTTTTGCCATTATTGAATCCAAGAAAGCTGGTGGATTGCTGCAAAGGCGGATTCCATGCTATGCCAGGCAGAGAACCGTTCCATTGGGAATGTAGAATTCAATCGTTGACTTCAATGGTTTCGGGAACGGGGTCCATCTCCTGCACCACCTGGCGCGCCGTCTCCACGTGCTCCTGGAGCAGGTCCTCCTTCAGCGTCTGCCAGATAAGGAACTGCTTGCGCATCTCGAGCATGAACCCCAGATTCAACCGCTCCCAGAAGGCGACCGGCCCGCTGATCCGCTCGATGAAGAGCTCGATGCCCGAAATGTTTTCCACCTCGGTGGGACTCACCGTGAACTGCAGATACTGACTCACTCCCATATCGAACGGAGCCAGCCAGACCAGCAGCTGTACGGCGTAGATCTTCTCTCCCTCCTCTCCCTCCTCCACCAGGATGCGGGTTCTTTCGGTGTACAACTTCCCCACCGACTCGTGACCGTAAGCGTTGAAATAGGTATACAGATAGCCGCACAGACTCTCGATGGCATTCCGGTTCACCGTAAAGGGGAATGGAAAGCGCCAGGTATCTCCATCCGGGTCGGGAAGCTGCCAACGACGCACCACATCCGGCACTGCCAACCGCGAAGCCACCCGCGCCGGATAGATCGTCGATACCAGCACCACCACCATTACCAGCAGCGCCGAACTGACCGCTGCCGTGGAAGAGTAGTTGAGCGAAATTCCTCCCAGCAGATCGAAGAGAATCAGCACCTTGGCCATCACCTGGCCGCTGACGTATCCCAGCGTCACCCCCAGCACGCCATACACCGCTGCCTCGGCGATAAACAAAAAGGCGATATGCACCGGCGCCAGACCGACCGACGAATACACGCCGATTTCGCGGAATCGCTCATACACCGCCCCCATCATCGTATTGAGCACGATCAGGGCGGCGATCAGCATGGGGATCATCAGCGCTCCGAACCCCTCCATGCTGGTCACTCCAAGGGAGGTGTACGCCAGCGCCTGCAATGTCCCTTCATCATCCGGCAGACCGACAAAGAAGCGAAAGCCGGTGCGGCTGAGAAAGCTCTGCACCAACCCTTCCCCGTCTTCACCCTCATCAAAGCACACCGCCACCGAGTAGAGCGGGGCATCCATGCTCTCCAGCACGTGATACGGCAAAATCGCAATCCGATCCGCTTCCAGATGCTCAAAACCCAGATCCAGATCGAAATCGACATAGCGCGCAGCATTGGCAAACAGCTGCTGCATACCCGGCATCAGGCTCTGCGCCACCTTCTGCTTGGCCGGCGTCAGTGGCTCGTCGTTGAGGTCCTTGATCGCTGCGAATTTATCCGCGTCGAAGATCCCCCGCACCAGCCACTGCTTTCCAAAGATCTCCACCTGGACGCTACCCGCATCCGCAGCAGAAATCCCCAGCTGTCGCGCCATCCCCGCCGGCAGCAGGATACTCGGTTCCCGCTCGTCGGCAAACCACGATCCTGCGACTAGGGCCCGATCGACTCCGGTCACCTTCCTCTCATCCGGGGTCAACCCCATCAGCGCCAGCACCTCCGCATGCCTCCCCTGGCGCAAAACCGGAATCTTCCCTTCCTCGTCCTTCCCGGATGACAGCCAGGTGCGCGGCACCACGGTTCCAGAGCCGGCAAAGTGGGAGTTCACGTAGTCCAGCACCGAGTATTCCCACGACCACCACTGCACATCGTGCAGCAGCGCCCCGGCGTAGGACGGTTCCCAATCCTTTTCAAAACCGACAAAACTGATCTTCGGTTTGAAGGAGGTGAATGACAGCACCGTAAAGGTCAGGATAGTGATCGTCGCCAGGGTGAGTATCGTGCGCATCGGCCGCCGCCGCATGTTGGAAATACCCAGCATAAAGGCGATATAGGATGTTCCAGAACGGCTTATATCGGCGCTGGTCGTCCCCGACTGCTTCTGCCGAAGGTCGGTCATAAAGGCATTGAAACGGCTGACGATCAACGTGACCACAAAAATCGCCATAACCGTGATCATCAGCGCCAGCAGGATGATGGCAGGATGAGCCAGCTGGAAAGCCGGGTGGACCTGGGCGAGGATGACCCAGATGACCAGAAGAATCACCCCGAACAACACTAACTGTCGGCGGATATCCGGAGCGGCGAAGAGCAGTCTTTCGGCGAAAAAAGCGGCCGGTACCATCAACGCCACAAAGAACACCAGACCGGCAATGATATCGTTTTGCGTATTGCGCACGTCGTGATACGCCAGATACTCAATTCCCAATGCTTCGCGCGCGTAGCGGACATAGCTCCCCCATTCGAGATCATCCCTGGCCTTTTCCGCCTCCCCCATCAACCATTTAGCCCGTTTGTGCCGCTCCTCCACGCGCGGATTTTCGATCGCATAACTCCGCAACCGCTCGTTGCGCACCTCGTTCAGTTGCCAGATATTCCGGGCGAACTCCAGCGTTGCCCCACGGATCATCCGCCGCGATCCCAGGTCGTATCCCACCCCCTGGGCACTCTCCTCGTCCACCGCCCCTGCGTTGTTGAGCAGCACGGTCGACTGCTCCACCAGGCGCAGCGAATCATCCTCCACCCCGTACAGCACCATGGCCGTGGACATCCAGTCCCCCATGACCGCACCGTACTGCTTTGGCTTGGCCCCCCGTTTGTCGAGCACCTGCAACCCTTTCACACCGCGTCCCATGGTGAACAGGAACTGCGAGTGGATCCGGTCGTAGATCTCGACGCTCTCTGCCGGGAAGAGGATCGTCGTCCACTGCGTCTCCGCCCGGCTGAGCCCCCGCCGCACCCGCCCGAACGCCTGGGCCCGATCCCCCAGATCGGTGGCATAGAGGATCTTCCCATCTGCGTCGTTGAGAACAAATGCCTGTATGTCCACCGCCCCGGGCGTCAGGCCGCTGACCCGATAGTTGCCCTCTTCGTCTGCCAGAGAGATCAGGGGCCGCCAGGGATCTTCCAAAAAGGAAGGCTCCAACGCCGCCACGCCAAACGGCACCGGCGTATTCGGCGTCGTGCTCTTGCGCGGAAGCAGTCTCAGACTGCCGCGAATATCCAGCAGAAGATCCTTGATATTCTTGTCGTGCTTTGCCCGCAGTTCCTTTTCTTCCGAACCGAAGATCTCCGCATCCCCCAGGGCTGAGGACAGCAGCCGCTCGAGCACCTGGCACTGGCGATGGACATTCTCAAAGGAGATATGCTCCACCCGATCCAGCGGGGTGTCGAGGGATAGCCGAGCATCGTTCACCGTCATCAAACTCAGCGCCATCTGCCCAGCCGTCTGGGCGATGATCCCGTCGGGAATGACCACGTCCAGATTGACGTAGCTGCTCCAGGTGAGCCCTTTGACCGGACTGATTCCATTGACCAGAGCCAACTCCGGATCGATGCCCAGTTCCCCGGCTACTTCCTGAGCATGCCTGATAAAACTGCGTCCCACCGGCACGAAAAACCGCCGATACGCAGGATTCGGCGTATTGTGCCAGATCCCCAGCTGATCGCTCTGGCTCGACAGGTCCAGGGAGATGAACATATCGATCGCCAGGCTGTCCGGTTCCAGACGAATACCCAGGGAATCCGCCTTGTTGAGCATGCGCATCAGCTTCAATCGGGCGACCAGCTGTTCCATATCGACCGATTTCAGCTTCAGCTTTCCCGTCCCCGGCTCCTCGACCAGTTGGATCCCCAACGAGTCTGGAATCGTCTTGCGCTGACGGGTCTCCGCCAGCAGCCTGTCCACGTCCAGGGAATCGGTTACGAACCGCTGCGGCATATGGCGGCGAAACTCCAGACGCCGGCGAGCGTGCTTGTAGAAGAAATTCTTGAGCCCCGCCTGCCCCATGAAATGGCCGCCTGTGGCGATCAGCGCCACCGAACGAGCGGGGGGATTCTCCCGCAGATAGTGCGCCAGCTCGATGAGTCCGGCCGCCCCGCAGGCGCTCTCCGCCGCCGGCGTCAACTTCGGTGCCACCGAGATGCCGTCGTAGTAGGTCTGGATCGCCCACAGTTGGTCGCGCAGTTCCGGATCGCTGCCCGGAATGATGCCCCAAATATTCCAGGTTTCGTGCCACTCCCAGTCCATCCGCGCCCGCACCCGCGCCCACACGCTCCCCTCTTCCAACCTCTCCCTGAGCGCCAGCCCCGCTTCCCGCTCCATCCAGAACCTGGGTATTTCGAGCGGTGCCCAGTGCCACTTCTGCCGCGCTTCGAAGATCGTAGTCTGCTCCGGGGCGATAAAAATAACCCCTCGGGCTCCCAGCGAAGCGGCGTTGATCCAGTTGTTCCAGGTGTTGAACTCCATCAACACCAACCCGCCCTCCATCTGGTAGCCGTCGAACTGGCCGAATTCCCCGCTCCCACCGTAGAACAGCTCCCCCTCGATTCCCTCGGGTCCGGTCGTATTGGTGCGCACCAGATTCGGCCACAGGGAGATCAGCTCTATCTTCTCACCGGCATCGCCCAGCTCCAACCACGCCCCGCGATCTATCGGCACCACCACATCGAACGGCTCCCGCTTCAGCCCCTCGACCCCTGCTTCTCGCAGCGCCTCCTCTACCAGATCGGCCGCCAGACTATCCCCCGGATAGCCGGCCAGCCGCGCTCCGCTGGTGGACAGCGCCCTGATGTTGCCCGTAAGCCGCTCCAGGTCCGCCCCCTCTGCCTGGGAATTCCAGACCAAGGCGACCAGCAGCATCAGATATGTAAAGGTCGAAAAGCGCATAATCCCATCAAATCCAGAAAATCGGGTTCCCCACCATGCCGGTCAGATAATCCACCACCAGCCAGAAACCGGTAATGAGCATGCGGCCGACGATGATCCCCAAAAAGAAATATCTACTGCGCGAAAACAGCGCTGCCCCTCCGTATCTCAGGATGATGATCTTGATCAGCCAGGCGAAAAAGACGCTGAACCACATCCAGTCGACCAGCCAGCTGGTCATGATCGGAAACCCGATCGGGTGCAGTGGCCACCACAAAAAGCGCTGTCGCAACCAGGTGAGGACTACCATACCGGCCGCGCCGACCCCCATAAAACCGAGCCCCGGCCAGTATGGATCGGCCGGTTCGAGCACCCGCACCGCCGTCTTATAGATGGCGTGCGGCATGTTGTTGAAAAACCACGCGCTCGAATTGATCCCTCCATCCTTGTAGCCCAGTTGCAACACCGTCCACAGGGAGCCGATCATCCCCAAAAAGACCGCCACCACGATCGCCCAGAACACGTATCTCCGACTCTGCTTGTTCATCCCCTCGATCAGCTTCAACCCGTGAGCCACCATGCCCATCAAAAAAGTGCGGATGTCGGTGGCGTAGATGTAACTCAGAGAGAAACTGGCAATTGCCTTTGCTCCCAGAACCGTGGACCCCAGCCCGTAGATCATAAAATCCGGTGCCGCCATCGGCGAAATCAGCGCCGGAATCCCCGACTCGGCCACGATGCGGGTGATCCCGGTAAAGACGATCATGGCCATCGTCACATAGATCAGCGCCGCCCACCAGGGCGTCCCCAGCAAAGCAAACCAGGCGACCATTACCACCGTCCCTCCCAACAACCCCAGCACCGCCACCCGATACGGCATGATCTCATCGTCGTCGCTCAGCTCCGATTCCATCCCAAGAAATTTCCGCCCAACCTCCTTTATGTGCTCCCTTCCGACCCACAGCCCCAGCAGCACAAAGGCAATAAGCGCTCCCAGCCCCTGGTAATTCAACAGCTCCGAGGCAGAGACGCTCCACACCTCCTGCTGTTTTACCACCCCCTGAGTGACAAAGATCCCCTTTTCAATCTTCGACAGCAGGGCAAATCCCCAAATCCCCGCGGCGATATCCGGGCTGATCAGATAGGCGAATCCCAGCACGGCAAAACTCAGCGTCATGTTGATCGCCTGCCCTCCAAAGAGGGGGAAAGACCAGGCCATTGGAAAGACGGGAAAACCGGGGATATACTTCCGCAATCCGATAAACAGCCCGAAGATGATCGGAATCGCCGCCCCCGCCCACATCGCCCGGCTCCGGAAAAACGGGTTGACCGCCTTCTCCTCCTCCTCCCCGCGAATGATCGCCTGCGCCACCTGCACCAGTGGATAGGCCAACCGCTCCCGGTCCATCCACTGACGCCGCAGGATCACCGCCGCGCTGACCATCGTCATATAGAGGGAGAGAAGAAAGATGCTCCACAGCATCATCGGCCGCACCCAGATCTCATACGGTATGGAATAGGCGGCCGTGCCCATCCCCTCGTAAAAATCCTTGTTCCCATTGCCATCATCAACCATGATCGGTCCCGGCAGGTGCGGGAAGAGCAGTTCCTCCCACTTGTTCTCCGGACTTACGTAGTAAAACACCCCGGAGATCGCCGGTAGCAGGGTCTCGCACAGCCCCATAGTCGCCAACGAGGCGACCACTAGGAGCATGATATAGACGACGATCAGCTCCGAGCGGTTGAGCGCCAAGTTGCGCCCGGTGCAGGACATGACCGCGTTGAGCAGCAGAGCGACGACCATAAAGGTCGAAAACAGCACGCCCGGCGAATACAACGGCATTTTGTCGAAGGGATAGTAATTATAAACGTAGACGATGGCGATCAGCAGGAAGGACAGACCGGCAATCAGCGGATTCCGTCCGGTCAGCTTGAACAGCGTATTCAACAACCCGACCACCACCAGGAACATGAAGATCGCTCCCGGAGCGCTGAAATCGAGGGTCATGTAGCTCCCCTTGATGACAATGTCGGCGTAGTTGGCACCCACTCCAAGGAAAAACGACAGAAAGGAGCCGATCACCAGAGCACGCAGGGTCAACGGCCGATGTACCGCCTCCTCTTCACCGGTGACCGAAGCTCCTCTCATGGAGAGGTATTGTTTGAAATCCTGGGGTAAACCGACCTTCACCTCACTCCATCTCCTCGTTCGGGTTTGGCAAAAGGATGGGAGGGAAACTCCGCACTTCCGCCCCCGCTGTCAAGTTCCGCAGAGCGTGGACCGATCTCCTTTATTCCTCCACTGCCAGCACCATGACGGTCAGATCGTCTTCCTGCGGAACTCCGTTGCGAAATGCCTCGACTGCAATACACAATCTATCGATCAGCGCTTCGACCGACAGCCCCTCCGCACACCCCTGGCGGATCACCTCCGCGGTCCGTTCGAAGCCGAACAGCTCTTCAGCCGGGTTCGCCCCTTCTATCACCCCGTCCGAGCAGAAGACCAACCGGTCCCCGGGTGCCAGCTCGATTTCAACCGCCTGATATTCCGTCT
>Ga0233431_1005669_pt1 | contig 11868 bp, 10 predicted proteins | sample SI_118_April2016_FD_179867 | JGI IMG/M metagenome (GOLD analysis project Ga0233431, IMG submission 179867) | Seawater microbial communities from Saanich Inlet, British Columbia, Canada - SI_118_April2016_200_MG | ecosystem: Environmental > Aquatic > Marine > Inlet | place: Canada: British...
AATCTTCTGAGAAAAGAACGAAGTGACAAACGAGGGATAAAAGGCAAACGTTTAAGAGCCGGGTGGGATAACGACTATCTGCTCAAGGTGCTGGCCGGGGCATAAAATTTGATGCGATTGCCCTAACGTATTGAGTGGAATCCTGAGACTGACTGAGTTATTGGTAAGGTCCTGCAGTTGACGGTCGTAATAGCGGGTTAAGTAATCTGATACTGTAATTGAAGTGATATTCTCAGGTACTGCAATAATGAACGCTGTTTGAATGCTGCTACTTGAAACAGCATAATGAGCACTGCTCTGTTTTAACTCAGCGATCGAAAAATCAACAGTTACCCAATCCAATCCACCTTCGTTTTGTATTGATCTGCAGGCTACCAGGGTTATGAGCAGCATAAGTGTAAATATTATCAAATATTTCTTTTTCATTGTCTCATTGTAGGGATATCCTGATCATCACACTGAATCAAACTAATTTATAAAATAGTTTAAGTAAAAGCAATCCTAGTATCAACTTCCCTCTTCGGGGATATGATTTCAGAATTCATTATCAAGGCTCTGATCATTGTGAAAAATCATCTCCATTAGAACTAACAAATTCGATGGGAATAGTTTCTTATTAACGTGTTCGAGATTTTTTAATATTAAGCTTTTTCATCCGGTAATAGAGCGTACTCCTGTTTATGCCCAGAAGTTCAGCCGCACCGTCTGGACCGTATAGTTTCCAGTTTGTTTTCTTCAGCGTTTCCATTATTAATTGCCGTTCATCCTCATTCTTTGGAGAAGACTTGGTAACTTCTGGTATATTTATCTGACAAACACCACATTCGTGTATTTTAAAGACATTTTCAGTATTAAGGATCACGCCTCGTTCAATCATGTTTTCCAATTCTCTCACGTTACCGGGCCAATCATGTGCCAAGAGGTATCTAGTTTCTTCTTTACCAATACCCTTAAAACTTTTACCTGATTTATTAGCATAAATATTGAGAAAATAGTTAGCCAGTGGTAGGATGTCCCCTCGCCGTTCCCGTAGTGGGGGTACCAAAATGGGGAAAACATTTAAGCGATAATAGAGATCGGATCGGAAACGACCGTTCTGAACATCCTCTTCCAGGTTTCGATTGGTGGCAACCAGTAAGCGAAAATCAGAATTCAGCGTTTCCTTGCCCCCGACCCGCTCATACTCTTTAGTCTCCAAAACACGGAGTAGTCTTACCTGAAGATCATTTGAAATTTCACCGATTTCATCTAAAAAAAGTGTCCCGCCATTGGCCAGTTCAAATCTTCCAACATGTCTATTGATTGCTCCTGTAAAAGCCCCTTTTTCATGGCCGAATAACTCGCTGGAAACCAGGTTTTCCGGAAGCGCAGCGCAATTAAGGCTGATAAATGATTTTTTACTGCGGGGGCTGAGCCGATGAACAGCTCTTGCTATAACTTCTTTACCCACGCCAGTTTCACCCATGATTAAAACGGTCGATTCTGATTTAGCCACCTTTTCTGCCATCGCCAATACTTCTTTCATGGCATCGCTGGCCACAATGCAATCACTGAAGTTAAGGCTTTCAAGGTGCTGAACCTCATAATACTGCTTCTCTTCCTTCAGTTTGTCATTCAACCGCTGGATTTCTTCGTATGCCCTGGCATTGTCCAAAGCAATGGCGGCAAATGACGCTAAATAGAATAGCATATCCTGGTCTTGCTTTTTAAACGTGCTTTTCATCAGACGGTTGTCGTGATAGAGGCTCCCGATCACTTCTCCTTTGCTGACCATAGGTATACAAATAATTGACTTTATCGGAGAGGTTCGGGCTTTCTTTTCTGATTTACCACATTCGGTGGTAAGGATCTGAATCTCTCCTGACCGGGTCGATTCCTGAACCGCTTCCATAGATTTGGCAAATTCCGACAATCTGATATCCTCCTGGGTCAGATTCCTTGTTGCCCATAGTTGAAAATCCAATGGTTTTGAGCCTTTATTTTTTAGAAAAATTGCGGCTCTTTCAGCGCCAGTGATCTGATTTATTTCTGAAAAAATAGTTTGCACGATTTCCTGTGAGCTTCTTCCTGACATCATTTTCTGGCCCAGATTGAGAATCTTTTCTAATAAACGGTTCTTGACAACAACAAAATCGATCAAGTCTTTCAGTTCGGCCGGAACCAAATCTTGATTCAGAGGATATAGTATCCTGGCTGCTGCCGTCACATTCTTCTTTGCTTGTATTATGTTACCAACCCTCAGATAATGAGAGCCTAGTTCCAATTGAGTCATCGCGATTTGCTGCTGACTTCCCGACTCTTCAAGAAGTTCCAGGGATTGACACAGGTATTTGAAAATTTCATCTTCTGGGCATTCAGTTCCCTTACTTTTAATCGCTTTATACCTGAAGGCAATGCCCTGCATGGTAATATTTTTTGATTCCATGGCTTGTTTGATTTGATCTTCCAGAGTGATATCGAAAACACGGGGATATTCACCTCTATCCATTGCATCTGCAAACTCAAGCATAAAATGGAAATAAAGCAGATTGTAGTTTTTACTTTTACTGATTGTCAGTGCCTCAACTAAATACTGTTTGGATTTTGTAATCTGCTGTGTTTTAAACGAACAATATGCCAACTGGAAGGCAGTCGTGCAGCGGGCAAGTGTGTGATTTTTTTTTGAGGTTTTAAATATCGGGGTTAACCGTTTTTCAGCTTCTTCAAAATTGTGCATTAATACAAATTCAAAGCCAAGCGTCAGAGATGCTGATATATAATTATAATTGTCACCGGTTTTCTGCGAATAGTTCCGAAGAGCGTCTAAATTGCCTCGTGCCTGAGAAATTTGACCAAGAAAGTAATATGAGAAGCCCAGAAAAACAGCTGCTCCTTTAGATATTCGATGTTTGGGGAATTGTTGAGAAAAGACTGGCTCATGTGTTTCATAGGTGCTAATTGCGTCTTTGTAGCGTCCCTGCCAGAAAAGGATCAGCATAGAAATGGTTAATTTGGACCGATTCAATTCCGGAATTTCAACACCTTTTGCGAGGGATACCCCTTTATTGAAATGGTCATATGCGAGTTCAAAATTTCTTTGAAGCCCTTCATTACTGGCAAGATGAAATAAGACCAGTGCCTGCTGGGTGAGATTTTTTCTTTTTTTGGCCAACTTCAATGCATTTTTTAGATAGAATATCGCCTGGCTCGTGTCATTTATGATCGATAGATCCTTTGAGTAACTTATAGTGGTCTCAATTAACAATGTATCTGCTTCAAGACTGTCAATAAATTCTAGATCATGAATTATCTTGTCGTAACATTGTAGAGATTTTCCAGGAGGCCCGTGTTTTCGGAAGTAGTCCCCAATCTCCTTTAGCCGGCGACACTCGCTGATACTATTCTGAAAAAGAAATTGATACTCTGCAATGACGGTTTTGAAATTTGGCTCATCTAAATACTCCTTAGCAAACAGATCGGCTATTTTGCGATGCAGATCTTCTTTGTTTTGGGACGAAATTGATTTAAGAAGCTTATGCTTTTGTTTTATGTCTGAAAACAAAAAGCGATCGACATCCCTCTTTTCAATTATGCAATCGAGGCAACATTGTTCAAAAAACTTTAGTATTCTGGATGCTTTTATTTGCGTTAATTCCTGAATCCAGTCGATAGAAAAGTCTCCATCAAAAAAAGCCGCTACAATCAGGATGCTCTCATTTTCTGCTAATACATCGTTATTCTTTACCAACCCACTCATTTTTTCTCCTGTGCCGGGGTTATCCTCTTCCTAAATTACTTTTTTTCATTGGTTGTACTGAGATAACATCTAGCTGTCAATTAAAATTGGTGAATCATTCACCAATTTTGTTTAACTTTGACAATATTGGTAGATATTTTTTACCAATATAAGCGGTAACATTCTTAAGCTATTAATATATTAGCTAAATAATTATTTGTGGTTTTGGTTTGTACTTTGCAGAAGAAGGCTCTTATATTTTCGTTACTTTAAAGAATCTTTGAATAAAGAAGGATCAATGTTCAGAATATCTGACAATTCTTTAGACGATAACATCATCAGATTGAAGATCGAAGGTCAATTGGATGAAGAGGCATTACCCCATTTTAGGGACTATTTATGTCAATACCTTAATCAAAAAAGAAAGGTTCAGATTGATTTTAGTAACTTACTTCACATAAATCTGAAATGTAAGAGGTATTTAAAGGAAATAATCCATCTCATCGAAATAATTGACCTTCCAGAATACTTGCATTTGGAAATTTTGAGTGATCGAACATGTGATATTTCCGAGCCAAGAAAAAGATGAGTATAAACAAAAAGATTTAGCTTACCTACGATGAATATTCAACACTCGACACACGACTCAAAAGAGATGGACAAAACATCTTTACTTCAAGTGTCATCCATTTCTGTCCATTTCGGCGGCATTATGGCCCTTGACAAGGTTTCTTTCGATATACACAAAGGAAAGATTTTCGGTCTTATCGGACCCAACGGTGCAGGGAAAACCACTCTGTTTAATTGCCTGAGTCGGATTTACAACATTGATGAGGGGGATATTCTTTTTGAAGGTAAATCCATTTTAAACAAAGTTGACTATAACATGTGCGATATAGGCATCGGGCGCACTTTTCAAAACCTGGCTCTATTTTCGGAAATGAGTGTTCTCGATAATGTCATGGTGGGAGGTCATCATCGGACTAAAAGTGATTATTTCAGCAATGCACTGGGCCTGCCCTGGGCTCGACGGGAGGACCGGAAGCTGAAAGAAGAGGTCATGGAGTTGATAGACTATCTCGAACTGAATGATGTGATGGACACTGAGGCCGGATCTCTCCCCTTTGGTACGCAGAAACGGATAGAACTGGCACGAGCCCTGGCGAGCCGTCCCAAACTGTTACTTCTGGACGAACCGGCCGGTGGACTGAACCATGATGAGGTCGAAGAACTGGTTGCCTTTATTCACAAGATGCGGGATGAAAAAGACCTCACCATCCTTCTGGTGGAACACCATATGAATCTGGTGATGCAGGTTTCGGATCAGGTGGCTGTTCTCAATTTTGGTACAAAGATCGCCGATGACATACCGGAAAAAATCCAGCAGAACCCCGAAGTGATAAAAGCCTATTTAGGAACAGAATCGTCATGAACGCTTTATTGGAAGTCAGCCGGCTGGAAGCATTCTACGGGCAGTCACAAGTACTGCACAATATTAATTTTTCCCTGATGCCGGGTAGCATTACCACGATCCTCGGTGCCAACGGCGCCGGAAAAACCACCTCGTTGCGGGCCCTATCCGGGATGGTGAAAACCAAAGGGGATATCATTTTCGGTGGCGTTTCCATTTCCGGCAAAGCCACCGAAGAGATCGTCCGTTTTGGAATAGCCCATGTACCTGAAGGAAGAGGGACTTTTGAAGGAATGAGTGTGATGGAAAATCTACAGCTGGGGGCAATGACGCGCAAAGACAAAAATGGGATCAAGGAGGATATTGAGCGGATGTTCGGTTATTTTCCCATACTCAAAAACCGGACATACCAACAGGCGGGGACTTTGAGCGGGGGCGAACAGCAAATGCTGGCAGTGGCTCGGGCACTGATGCTGAGACCGCAATTATTACTGCTGGACGAGCCCTCGTTTGGCCTGGCACCGCTTCTGGTCAGTGAGACGCTGGAAATCCTCCGCAGGATCAACCAGGAGTCGAAAGTCTGCATGCTGGTAGTCGAACAGAACGCCACATTGGCATTGAATCTGGCAGATTATGCCTACGTGTTGGAAACCGGGAAGGTCGTCATCTCGGGAACAGCTGAAGAGATCAAAAATAACGAATCGGTTCGCCGCTCTTATCTAGGGTACTGAAAACACGAAACCATCGACAGGGATCACCATATGGACCTCTTTTTATCTCAAATACTATCCGGACTGTCCAGCGGAGCCATTTATGCCAGCCTGGCTCTGGCAATCGTCATGATTTATCAGGCGATCGAACACATCAATTTTGCCCAGGGGGAGATGGCGATGTTCAGTACTTTTATTGCCTGGACCTTGATCGTCAACTATAACGTGTCATACTGGCTCGCTTTTCTGATAGTCCTTATCGTGTCATTCTTCGGTGGCATTCTTGTGGAGCGCATCGTGTTCGCTCCCATCCATGACGCTCCGATTTTAAGCCACCTGATTGTATTTTTAGGATTGTTTGCTATTTTCAACAGTCTGGCCGGTTATATCTGGGGTCACACCATTAAATCGTTTCCGTCGCCCTTTCCGGAGGCCTCATTTCGCGGGTTGGTGGGTCTGCATCAGCTTGGAACGGTTGCCTTCGTCGGCTTTTTACTCCTGTTGATCTACGTTTTTTTCAGCTTCACCCGCTTGGGACTTGCAATGCGGGCGGCAGCGGCCAATCCGGTTTCAGCCCAATTGACCGGCATCCGAGTAAAATGGATGACTGCCCTGGGATGGGGACTGGCTTCTGCTTTGGGAGCTGTATCAGGAATGTTGGTTGCGCCGGTCGTTTTTCTGGATCCGCACATGATGGGAGGGATTTTGATATACAGCTTTGCCGCATCGTTGCTGGGGGGGGTTAACAGCCCGGGCGGAGCTGTTCTGGGCGGCTTCATTGTCGGTGTCCTGGAGAACCTGGTGGGGACCTATGTCGAATTTATCGGCAATGAGCTGAAGTTAACCTTTGCCTTTATTTTAATCACCGGCGTCTTATTGTTCAAACCCAATGGTCTTTTCGGCCGAACCGTCGTCACGAGAGTGTAGCTATGTCCGTAACGAATACAAGTCCCGACAGTGACTTTAGTATCGGAGTCTCGAATACTGAGGACCCAACCGCGGCCTCATCCTTTTCGGAGAAGATAGCCGGACTATCCTTGTCGGGATGGCGTCGTCTGGCTTTATTTGTTGGTCTGTTTGTAGCGCTGCTCCTCCCTTTTATTTTTGAAGGCTTTACAGTATTTCAATTGACCCTGGCCGGTATCTATGCCATTGCCATTCTAGGGTTGAATATCCTCACAGGCTATAACGGCCAGTTTTCACTGGGGCATAGTGTGTTTTATGCGATTGGGGCCTATACCTCTGCCATCCTAGTGGAGCAGTTTGCCATGTCTTCCTATATAACCATTCCCATTGCCGCCATCGTTTGCCTCGCCGTCGGTTTTCTGTTTGGTCTCACGGTTACCCGATTGGCGGGATTGTATCTAGCACTTTCCACCTTTGCCCTGGCTCTTGCGACGCCTCAGATCTTAAAACACAAAAGTCTGGAACATTTGACCGGTGGTGTCGGCGGGCTGGATATTTTCAAACCCGATGTTCCTGCCGGTATTCCGCTTGAACCGGACCAATGGTGGTATTTTGTGATGCTGATCATTTTGATTTTTATGCTGTGGGCTACTCATAATCTGGTCAACAGTCGTTCCGGGCGGGCAATGAAAGCGATTCGTGATAATCCCATTGCTGCTCGTTCCATGGGAATCAACAGCACTTTAAACAAGGCAATTGCCTTTGGCATAAGCGGTCTCTACGCAGGTGTTGCAGGTGCTCTGGCTGCCATAGTCATTGAGTTTGTCGCTCCCGACAGCTTTACCTTCAACCTCGCCTTTCTATTTTTAACGGGAATGGTGATCGGTGGTATAGCGTCTATTCCGGGAGTTATCTTTGGTGCTTTGTTCGTGCTGTTTCTTCCCAATTTTGCAGAAGATATTTCCAAGAACCTGGCTTATGCCGTTTTTGGAGTTTTGCTCATTTTAACCGTTTACCTGATGCCCTCCGGGGCCGCAGGCTTTTTTCGCTCTTTTCTGCTACGCCTAAAAAAGGAGCTTTTGGCCCGATCATCTGTTGAACGCGGGTGATCATCATATTCGGAATCTTTTGCCGAAAAAACTTAAAAAAAAAGAGGACTAAATGAACATAATGAACATGTTGAAGCACGGTTTTTTATACCTTACCGTTTTATGCCTGGTGATGATCGGCAATGCCGCTTATGCAGGAAAAAAACAATCTAGTCCGGGGGTTACTGATAGAGAGATAAAGATCGGCAATACGATGGCTTATAGCGGGCCGGCCTCTTCCTATTCAAAATTAGCTAAAACCATGGCGGCCTATTTCGATATGCTTAACGCTGAAGAAGGTGGTATCAATGGTCGCAAGATCAATTTTATTAGCCTTGATGACGGTTACAGTCCTCCGAAGACCAAAGAGCAGATAAGGAGACTGGTCGAAAAGGAAAAGGTGCTGTTGATAGTCACCCCTTTTGGCACCCCGACCAATCTGGCAGTCATTCGGTATCTGAATAAAAAAAAGGTACCCCAGTTGTTTCCCACCGGCGGATTTTCCACCTGGAATCAATCAAAGAAATATCCCTGGACGGTCGGATTTTCACCTGGCTACAACGCTGAAGGAAAGATATATGCGAAGCATGTTTTAAAGAACCATCCTCATGCTAAGGTCGCAGTACTTTACCAAAATGACGACTACGGCAGGGATTTATATGATGGTTTTAAAAAAACAGTGGAGGCAGAAAATCCTTCAATGCAGATTGTAGCTGAGAGTTATGAGTCTACTTCACCGACTGTTGATTCCCAGATCATAAAACTGAAAGCCTCAGGAGCGAATGTTTTTATAAATTTTACATTAGCCAAGTTTGGAGCTCAAGCCATTAGAAAAATTTATGAGTTAGATTGGCATCCCGAGCATTATATCACTTACGCAGCGGCCTTTATCTCGGCCACTTTTAGACCCGCGGGTTTTGAGAAAAGTCAGGGAATCATTTCCGCCGCATATTATATGGACCCTACCAATCCTGCTTATAAAAACAATCCGGGAATCGTGAAGTGGCGAAAGTTTATGAGCAAGTACTATCCAAAAGGAGATCAAACAGCCGGTCTCAATGTATATGGTTATTTAAATGCTGAACTCTTAGCACATGCCCTGAAAATGTGTGGTGATAACCTGACTCGGCAAAATGTGATGAAACAGTTGGAATCTATCAGGGGACTCCAGTTGGATACAATGATTAAGGGGGTTAAAATAAATATATCACCGACCAATCACAGTCCAATTCAATCGGTACAATTGATACAGTTTAAAGGAGAAGGCTTTGTTCCCATTGGCGATATCATCTCCGCTAACTAATACTATGAGGATTACATGATCTATCCACAGGATATCTGGTTGAAAAACGATGATGCCGTTATTCCGGCTTAGCTCTTGAATCATGTAATCCTCTATAATTTGGAGGAAGCTGAAATCTTAAAAGGCCTCTGGATAAAAGGATATAACCATTTTTGACCGCATTCTTGATGCTGGCCTGTGATGAAAGGATGGAGCTATCAGAAATAATTCGTATTTCGGAGAAGAGTATAAAATTTTGCAGTAGGAGGTAGATGTGGAAGATGTAGGTTATTTGATAGCTTTCCTTGCCTCCGATAAGGCGGGGTACATCAACGGTCTTGAGCTTAGCATTGCCGGTAGAGCGCGGCTTGGTAACATTGCTTTGGGAAATCAAAAGAATGTGAAAGATCGAATCGCCCAGTGATAATAGATAGATTGTAGGCTAGTCATCTCATTTTTTAGGAGAAAATTTTGCAGGGGATAAAAATGAATATGAAGACTTCGCTTGAAAAGAATATGGCGGGAAGAGGTACTTTTGGGGATGGTATTCGTCGGAGTGCAAAGCGTTTGAAAAATAAAACACACATTGTATTTTATGATCACAATAAGGAGCGTTCGGAGTTCACCTATGAAGAAGTGAATGAAAAAGCGAACAAGGTTGCACATGCAATGATAGAAGAGTTTGGTGTTGGAAAGGGAGACAAAGTAGCAATCATCTCACATAATATTCCCCATTTCATGTTCTGCTGGTTTGGCCTAACAAAAATAGGGGCCGTAGTTACCGCCGTTAATTTCAGTTACAATAGGGAAGAGGTATCCTATCAGATAAATCATGTGGAACCAAAAGTATTCATTGTGGAGGATAGTTTAATTGATCTAATAGATCCAATCAAAAAAGACTTGAACTCTGTTGAGCATTTTATTGGGGTTTCATTAACAGAAAAAGATATTCCAAGCGGATGGATGGATCTGGATAATATCATTTCAGGGAATTACTCAACTGATGAACCTGAAGTGGAGCTTGATGATACAGATTTGGCCATGCTTGTTTACACAAGTGGGACAGAATCCCGTCCTAAAGGAGTGATGATCCAGCATAGAAATTATCTAAGCGGAACGATTCCTGGCTGGATTAGAGATGTAAAAATGGAAGAATCGGACACCTATTTCTTTTGTAACCCTTTTTATACGATCTCAGGGATCGGGACTTTTACATTATGCTCCATTCTGGGATTAACTTTAATATTATCATATCATTTGATTCCGGAAGATGTATTAAAAATGATTGAGAATGAAAAGGTAACTTTAATCGGCCAAACGCCAACTTTTTATATAAAACTGTCTCAAGCGGATGGATTTAAAGAATCTAACATCGACACATTGAAAAAATTCCTCGTTTATGGCGGGCTAATACCTAGAGGAATGATTGAGGACTGGCACAAAAAAAATCCTAATCTGCGTTGGGGCACGTACTGGGGGCAATCCGAGCTGAGTCAACTGGGATCAGTTGGATGGTTCAACAAAATCGAAGATATACCGGATGAAGATCCATCATGGATCGGAAAACCAGTATTTACATTGGAAACAAAAGTAATTGATGGAGAGGGGAAGGAGATCCGATCAGGTGTCGGGGAACTATGTTGTCGAGGGGCTTCTGTCATGATGGGTTATTTTAAAGATGAAGCCAAGACCAGCGAGACAATGAATGGCGGCTGGATTCATACCGGTGACCAGGTCAGAATCAATGAGGATGGTCACATGTTTTTCTTTGACCGGAAAAAAGATGTGATAAAGACCGGCGGCATGAATGTGTCCTCTTTCGAGGTACAGGATGCTATCAACCAACACCCGGCAGTATTGGAAGTGGCAGTGATTGGATTGAAAGATGAATTCTGGTCGGAAAGGGTAACTGCATTTGTTATCACTCAAGACGAAGCAGAAGTTAGCGAAGAAGATATTAAGCTCTATTGCAAGTCAAAGTTAGCGCCTTATAAGGTTCCAAAACAGGTGGTATTTGTAAAAGACTTTCCGCGTGATAATCAGGGCAAGCTTTTAAAAAGAGAACTGAGGGACACTCACCAGGAACCCATTAATTAAATGAGTTAGCCTCTTCTTGCAGATCATCATATGGCCTATAAAATTAGCATAAAAGAAGAGCACGATTTTAAAATGATAACAAAAAGAGGATGAATATATGGGCAGCAGCAGATCCGGCATACCTTTGCAAGATTTCTATAATTATGATGATGTTCAAAATGATTTTGTAAAAAATATACCGAAACCGGGGGAGTATCCTTTTACCCGCGGCCACCGCTCAAAAGCGCAACCGGTTGGCGCCTGGATTCATCGGGAACTATCTGGAGAAGGTGGTCCGGTAAAATCCAATGAACAGCTTAAATACCTGATTGAGCAGGGCCAGAAAGGAATTGATGTTATTGGTGATGCTGCGACACAGGGATGGATGGACCCGGACCACCCACTTGTTGTCCATTCCGTCGGAACTCAAGGTGTCTCTGCCTGCTGCAGGGATGACTACCTGAAGCTTTACAAAGATATACCGCTTGATGCCATTTCGATTTCAACATCGCTGCCTCCTCTTTTTTCCTTGGTCGGATTAGTTCATGCGGCAAATGAGGCAAATGTTCCCATCGAAAAACTTCGGGGCTCATTAATACAGGCACCTTTGTACACAGAAGATTGTGGATACGCGTGTAACCTGCCTATCGAGCTGAGAATCAGATTGGCAACCGATACAA
>Ga0233431_1005673_pt1 | contig 11862 bp, 8 predicted proteins | sample SI_118_April2016_FD_179867 | JGI IMG/M metagenome (GOLD analysis project Ga0233431, IMG submission 179867) | Seawater microbial communities from Saanich Inlet, British Columbia, Canada - SI_118_April2016_200_MG | ecosystem: Environmental > Aquatic > Marine > Inlet | place: Canada: British...
TGGAAGACGGTGTGCTTATTGATACTTTTTCACCCATGCGAGAGGATTTTCTGGAAGCTTAATAAGGTAGTTCTACATGAATAAACAAGACGTTCTGAAAAAAATAACAAGTGTTGGAATTGTCCCCGTGGTTCGCATTGCGGACGGGGGACAAGTCCTGGATGCTGCTGAAGCACTTATCGCAGGTGGTATTTCCATCATGGAAGTCACCATGAGCTCAACTAGGCCATTCGAAATTATCCAAAACCTTAAATCCAAGTATGGTGACAAACTGTTGGTTGGATTGGGTTCTGTTTTGAACAACAAGGTTGCAGAAAAGGGGATAGATGCGGGTGCTGAATTTATAGTTTCTCCTATTTTCAATGAAAGCATTCTGCAAGTCGCCCAAAAGTATGAGGTTGCATCCATATTGGGTTCGCTGACTCCCACAGAAATTCAGCATTCGTTTGCTGCTGGAACAGATGTAGTAAAAGTTTTTCCGGCAACCAAGTTTGGTCCAGGATACTTCAAAGACATCCTGGCACCCATGCCACATCTCAAATTAACGCCTACAGGAGGTGTTGATTTGAGCAATGTCGCCCAATTTTTAAAGAATGGAGCGGTATGTGTTGGGGTTGGGTCTGCACTGTTACAAAAAGATTTAATATCAAATTCAAAATGGGAAGGTCTCACAGATCTTGCTAAACAATACTGCGCTGAAGTTGAAAAAGGACGCGCATAGGGGTAAAGCTATGAGTCATAAAATAGTCACATTTGGGGAAATCATGTTGAGGCTCGCTCCATATGATTATTTACGATTAGCCCAGGCTGATCGTTTCCAGGCCACTTTTGGAGGTGGCGAAGCGAATGTAGCAGTTTCACTTGCCATGTTTGGAAATGACGTCCAATACGTAACCAGGCTTCCAGACAACCCTGTAGGCGACGCAGCCCTGACAAGTGTGCACAAATATGGTGTAGGAACCAAGCATGTTGCTCGAGGTGGAGATCGGATGGGAATATATTTCCTAGAGCATGGTGCCTCAGTTCGTCCTTCCAAAGTGACCTATGATCGAGCCAATACAGCTATTTCTCAGGCTACTCCGGATGACTTTGATTGGGCAACCATCTTTGCAGGAGCCAAGTGGTTTCACACAACCGGTATCACCCCAGCCTTGTCACCTCAAACGGCCTCAGTGACTCTACAGGCGGCCAAAGCAGCCAAAGCAGCCGGCGTTACGGTGAGCTGTGACTTGAATTATAGAGGGAAGCTGTGGACGCGAGAGCAAGCCAAAGAAGTCATGACTGAATTGGTGCAATTTACAGATGTGATTATTGCCAATGAAGAAGACTGTGCTGATGTATTTGGCATTCGTGCTGCCAGCACAGATGTTCATAAAGGCGAACTCGATATTGATCATTATCGTGAGGTTGCTCAGGAAGTTATGAAAATAAGTAAGGCGAAGCTGGTGGCGATCACTCTGAGGGAGAGTCTCTCGGCAAGTGATAATAATTGGGCAGCAATGCTCTACGATGGAAATGATTTCTTTCTCTCCCAAAAATATACACTGCATATTGTAGATCGTGTTGGTGGGGGAGATTCCTTTGGAGCGGGATTAATTCATAGTCTAATTCATGGAAAAGCCCCACAGGATGCTCTGGAATTTGCAGTAGCGGCATCAGCCATGAAGCACACCATTCCTGGCGATTTTAATCTGGTAACAGAAGCGGAAGTGCTTGCTGTTGCTGGAGGAAATACCTCTGGTCGCGTCCAACGCTAAGTTATCTTAGACCATGATTCGCATTGTTACATCAGGTTTGCTTCTCTTAGGCCTACTACAAGCTCAACCTGCATTCGATATACCCGGATTTTACAACGAAGATGGATCCGCTCACGAAATTCTGGATCCATACTGGCCCTGGGGTGATACCATCAATGTGCTAGATTATGGAGCTGATATACTGGACAATGAATTTAATGATTCTCCAGCCATTCAAGCTGCCATTGATGCTGCTTCAATGGGGGACCTGGTTTATTTCCCAAATGGGGTGCTACAATTTATCCTCAGTGTCCTCGTCCTCAAGCACAGCACATATTGTTCTGAGAGATGGTTATCATCTCCATGGAGAATCCATGGATGGTGCAATTCTCAAGTCTCAATTTCCGCTTTCTGTCAACGAAAACTCAACTACCAAGACTGTATCAATCTTTGGCAAGTTCGCTATCACCATCAAAAATTTGACATTCACTTCAAATTTTGAGGGAGTCTATTACACAGACAGAGTTAATAATAATCCTGATCGATCTGCACCCGGTGTCCATCTCTATATTGATGATAGCGGTAGTACACCGTCGAGACAGGTTACAGTAGACAGCTGCAAATTTGAAAAATTTAGAGCAGCTGCTATTCGATTGGCGAATTCGTCAGATTGTGTCATTAGAAACTGCGATTTTAGATTGGCTACGGATGTTGGCGGAGGGGGAGCAGGTTATGGTATTTCTCTTCAGGGCAATGGGCATGGGAATGATAGTTATGGTTTGGCTAGAGATAGCCGTTATAACCTCATCGAAAATAATGTCTTTACTGGACCACAGATAAGACATGGCGTAGTAGTCCAATATTATTCCCATAACAATCTTATTCGTAATAATGTGCTAATCGAAACCACCATGGATGCTCTTGATCTACATGGAGAAGATGAATACAACAATGAGATCTGCCATAACACGGTGACAGATGTGACCATGGGTGGGGGAGTTGGTGTTGGTAATACCGGGGCGGACCATGATGCATCAGGATACAACAATTACATACATCACAACACCTTTCAGAACTGTCGAGAAGGTGTCAAAGTATATCTAGGATCCCCAAATACACGCATTGAGTACAATATTGTTGAAAATACGACTGTCAGCTCATCCAGAGGCATCTACATCCTCAATGGGCCCTACACAACGATCAAAAATAATATTATAAGATACAATTCATCGACAGGATTCATTGGAATATACCTCAAACATGACTCTGGGACTCAGGGAGCACATGATGGCGATCCTGAGTATGTCTGGATTGATAGTAATGAAGTGTATTACAATGGCAATGGGGTCTGGATCGAGAATGGTCAAAATATCTATTATGGGCAGGACAACATCGTTCATAGTAACACTCAAACCGATACACTCTTTGGTGTGAATGTCACCTGGTTGGATGTATCTGACGTTGATGAACCCATTGAACCTTTGGAAAGGCTTCTTTTATCATCCTATCCAAATCCCTTTAATGAAGGTTTTGTACTCGAATTTCAGCTTCCCTCCGATGGGCAGGCGGATATACAAATTGTAGATATCCGGGGCAGAAAAGTGGGTGAGATTTATTCAGGGATTCTCAGTGCAGGTCAGCATGGAGTGCATGTAAACACACCGGAACTGAGCAGTGGGATATACTTCATTCACCTGATGCAAGGTGCTGATACTCAGACACATAAGATTATCCTGGTACGATAGTTATACAGATAGTTAGGGAGGAATCGGTTATGGTCCTAAAAAGTATACGTGTATTCCTGATGATATTGACAGTGCTAGGTATGTTGGCGTGTCAGAGATCCAATATTCAAAACAGTCATCTACCATCTGCTGAAATCAAATTCTCTGAGATTCCTAGCGACAGCGTTTTACTCTACGCCCTCGCTCCAAATATTCCCGGTTTAAAACGGGTTTATAAGTCCCGGGACAAGGGGGATTGGGAAAGTGCTCTCAACTATTTGGTAGACTATTTTAAGGAGACTGCCAAAACTCGCTACTATTTCTCCTGGGAGGATTTTCCAGATAAGTATATCAAATACTTTAACATTTTCCCAAATCGCCTGGAATACCATCGTGAGAACTCAGCCTATTTGAAAGCCAGATATGGGACAGATACACATTGGGAACTACCCTTCAAGAATCTTAAGGGAGAAGACGTCACAGCGTACAGACTCAGACATTTGGCCCGCCAGAGCAAGCATCCTGATATGGTGATGATGTACTTTGCAGAACAACCGGAAAGTGAAAATCTATCATATTGGAACGGTCAGATGTTCGATTTGAATCAAGCCTTTGCAGCAGGGAAGTACGATGATGAAGGAAATGGTGTGTATGAAGTATTCCGTGCAGGAAAACGCACTCATCACTGGTTATTCGGTCATCACGCCTATCTCAGTACACCTGATTACACATGGAAAAATCAACTTGAATCGATCCGCACATTTTTACATACAGCAGCTCAACTGGCCGAAAGGGGCAAGAAACCCCGACATGGGAATCATCATACTCGTGGAATGGTAGCTCTGTTTGAGGTAGCCTCCACATTTCCTGAATATGCTCAGGCTTCAGCTTGGCTTGATCAAGCGATAAGTGGTATCACCTGGCATCTTGAACGTGAAATTAATTCTGATGGGTTTCAATTTGAGCGAACCATTCACTATCATAAAAGTGATATTGAGAATTTTCTTAGAGTCTGGCAATTAGCGAAGTGCGGGGGTATACAGCTACCTGAGGCATACGAAACACAGTTCAAAAAGATGTTTGATGCACTCATTGTTTTAGCACAGCCTGATAAGAAGCTTCCTGTATTGCAAGATGATACGGATGCTCCCCATGCTGAAACCAACGAAATTGACGATGTAATGGCTATTGGTACCATCCTCTGGCAGGATCCCGCTTTCAACTATTTCAGTTCAGGCGATGTATCTCCACTGTTTTATTGGTTGCTTGATGAAGCAGATCTAGCTCACCTGGAAAGCAGGATGGTTGAACAACCCGACATTTCATCGGCGGCACTTGAAGAGACGGGATATTACGTTATGCGCAATGGCTGGGAGATCGATGATGAGTATATGGTGATCAGTGCTGGTCTTAGTGATACCAAACCTGACCATCAGCATGCCGACATGCTGGGTCTGGTAGCTTATGCCCACGGAAACGAGATTCTTCCTAATTATCAGGTTAAGTACAACAAGCCAGATTTTCAATATTGGAAAAATAGCTGGGTAAAAAACGTAGCACTCATTGATAGTATTCCTCAGTCCCAGAAATGGAAGGGCAATAGCGGGGGATCTGGTTTTGGTAAATGGCTTGATCTACCTGAACCAGTTGTAAATGTTTCAGCATTTGGCGAGAATATCGACTATTTCAGAGGATCACACAACGGCTATAAGTCTTTGAATATCAGCTATCAAAGAGAGGTGCTCTTTATAAAAGATGGCTTTTGGATCGTTTCTGATTATTTCGAGAATCCAGATGAAATTCCCCACGATTATCAACAACTCTGGCAGGGCAAATACCATCTTAAAAACTCCAGGGCTGTCATAGCAAGTTTTGAAAATGGTTCCACATTTGAGATTCAATCATTAGATACCACTGTCTGTGACTGGGTTATGGGCAATTACATGTCTAAGGGCTCTGTAATACGTTTAGAGAATAGTGCTTCACACCGCCATCGAATGACTTCATTGCTGATTCCACGTAAATCTGATGAGGTAGATTTACCTTCTGGTTGGGCTGTACTGCGGGGCGCAGACTTGAAGACAGCTTACCCGGATCTTAATGATAAAGAAGTTGAATGGGTTTTGGCCAAGGGGGATACAATGCTCCACCTGGCTGACAATGTAAATATTGATCATAATGATGTTTCTCAGACAGTATCAGTCTATGTTTATAGAATCGGTAAGAAAGTTCAACTTTATGGGTCCGATATGGAATGGCTGCTCCAAATGTTAAACCCAAACTACTATAAGGATTGATCGCAAATTGTTCCCTTCAATGATTCTTGAACCTACCCGGCTGCGATACGATCAGGAAACTCCACAAAACCGGATTTCTGAGCCCGGGGAATCTAATTGGGCTGAACTTCGGGATGCCCAACTACAAACAATTTCAATTCCAAAAACTTCAATGGCTATAACCATTGATTTAGGTGACGAACGTGATATCCATCCAAAGAATATACAGGGGGTAGGGCATAGACTTTCTTTACTTGCACTTCGTGATGTGTATGGAAAAAGTTTGGAAGCACGGGGTCCTGTATATTCTGCTCAAAAAGTTCGTTGGGGAAAAATTCATTTGAGCTTTACCCACGTGGGAGAGGGTCTCACTACGACTGATGGTTGGGAGCCTGTCGGATTTAGCATTGCTAGATCGGATGGTAAATTTCATTGGGCTAAGGCGAAAATTAAAAGTAACAGAGTCATTGTATCCTCGCCACAGGTGAGAAATCCAGTTGCCGTTCGTTATGCCTGGTCAGCAAATCCAGACTGCATTCTGACCAATTCCAGTGGAATTCCAGCATCCCCCTTCATACAGATAATTGGCAAGACACGATGTATTAGGGCAGTAAGGAAATAAATAGGTCAGACAATATGTGCTGCTTAATAGAAAATATTTTCACGCGAATTGATTATTTCATGATTTGTGTATAACTGATGACCATGATAGGAGCTAAACATTACACGTCGTGACCTACTGAAGGCAATCCTGTTATATTTTATTGTTGCTGGGAATTCATGCTCAAATCAGCAGGAGAAGCTGATTGATATGAACGATGTATATCCCTGGTGCATTGTGGCTTTTGATTCGCTGCAGAGAACCCCGGCAGAACGTCTTGATATGATCACAGATCTTGGCTTTGACAGCTATGCATATGATCTAGATATTAAGCATCTGGGAGACATGGAATCTGAATTCAAGCTTGCATCGGATAAACACATCGAGATTCGGGCAGTATGGTTGTGGTTGAACGCCAAACGGGACAGCATTGGAAAGCTCAGTTCCAGAAATGAAGGATTATTTGAACTTGTAAAGCAGTCTGATCACAAACCTGCATTCTGGCTGAGTTTTAGCCCTAACTTCTTTGCTAATCGGACAGATGATGAATCTTTTCAAATTGCCACTGATATGATTCTTTATGTTCACAAAAAAGCGACTGAATTGGACTGTAAAGTTGAGCTATACAATCATGGAGGATGGTTTGGTGATCCTTGGAATATGGTTAAGCTCATTCAAGCTCTGTCAGATTTGGATCTCCACATGGTTTATAATTTTCATCATGCCCACCAAGATCTGGTTGCTTACCAAGAGGTTATTGAGTTAATAACACCTTACCTGTCAGCAGTAAATATTAACGGGATGAGATTGGATGGTCCTAAAATTTTGACAGTGGGTGAGGGGGATTACGAAGGCGAAATGATCAGGCTATTGAAAGTGAATGGGTACAAGGGTCCCTGGGGAATCCTGGGACATGTCAAAGAGGAAGATGTTCGCGTGGTGTTGGAAAGAAATATGGCGTGGTTGAGATCAAGTAGGTAGCTCACATCACTAAGATGTGGCTGGTCAAATATGAAGTTGATTGCCCTGCCTTTTTATATGCATCGGCAAGACCTGTCAACATGCTCCTTTTAATTTCGCAAGAAGAAAGATTATTTTCACTTTCAAAATGACTTGCAAGTACTACTTAACCGGTTACTTTAGTGTAATACATAAACATGTAAGACATATTTATTTGTCTAAGTTCTTATAGATCAAGTGGAGAAATTAATGCACGCGATATTCGAACCGGTTGAAAAACAAGAAACCCTGAGTAAAAAAGTCGCGGGACAGATCGAAGACAATATCAGAAGCAAAATTCTTATACCCGGTGACAAGCTACCAAATGAACTTGACATGTCAGCGTTATTTGGTGTGAGCAGACCCGTGGTAAGAGAAGCCTTGCAAATTTTGAACGGCAAGGGTGTTATTAATATCCTCAAGGGCTCCGGAATCTTTGTTAATTCATATTCAGATGCATTAGCCTTCAATCCTATGCACCTCTATCTGGATATACACTTAGGCAAGGATTTGATTATAGATATAGCTAAACTCCGATGTATTCTCGAACCGCAAAGTGCAAAGCTCGCTGCTTTAAATCGCACTACTGAGGATATTGATAAACTAACTGATATACTGACAAAATTCTCTAGTCCCTCCATGAATAATCCTGCAGCCCAGAGTGATCTAGATCTTGACTTTCACTTAAAACTGGCAGAATCTACTAATAGCCTTGTCTTGCCAATGGTGATGGGTCCAATATTCCAGATGATGCCCAAAATTACTGAAATTATCCGAAAAGTTGATCATGCTCATGAAATCGCAGTGGATTATCATCAGAATATATACGAAATGATTGTTGCTGGAGATGGGGATGGAGCTTTCAACATCATGTTGGATCATATGAATACTGCCTATGAGCATTCGCTGATTGCAGTCAAAAAAATGGATTAGTAAAAAATATTCTACTTAATATTAATACTTGGTTAAGTCAAATGTCTAAATCTTTAGGGAGGCTTGGTTAATGGGTTTAAGAAAAGCACAATGGTTTAAAATTGCTCTTCTCACGACTATTATTTTTTCCGGTACTCTCTTTGCTGGGGTGACCGGGAAGATTAGCGGCAAGATTGTGGATAAGAATGATGAAAGTCCATTAGTTGGAGCGAGTGTTATTATTGAGGGCTCTAATCTAGGAGCTGCAACAGATATCAATGGTGAATATTTTATAATTAATATTCCTCCTGGTAATTATACAGTTAGGGCTGATTATATAGGTTATCGGGAAGAGCAAAAGACAGATGTTCTTGTGCTTATCGATAAAACTATTTTTATTAACTATGAACTGGAGGCGCAGACCATTCAGGGCGAAGAAATTCTTGTAAGTGCCTATAGGCCTGATGTAGCAGATCCAGATTTAACAGCAACAAAACAGACATATGATATTGAAACTATTGAAAGTTTACCTGGCATATCTGATGTAGGTGGTATTGTCAATCTTCAGGCTGATGTGGACGGTGGTCATTTCCGAGGTGGCCGTGCTGGTGAAGCCGCATATTTGATTGCTGGTGTAAATATTATGAATCCACTAACCGGTGGTAAAACATTTTCACCCATCACAATTGGACTCGAGCAAGTTGAAGTTTATACCAGTGGATTTTCTGCTGAGTATGGTAATGTTCAGTCCGGTGTTGTCAACATGGTTCCCAAGGAGGGATGGGGGCAGGAATGGGAGACCCGTATAGAAGTATCCCAAACTAATGATAGATATGATCATTGGGGTGGTAGTATATACTCTCGAGAAGTGAATCCATACATGGATACATTAATGAATATCGATGAGTGGGTAGATGGAATTGATCCTTTAACAGGTGGTTATCTGCTTGATTTTTCAGCAATTTCGTTTGAAGATAAATACGTACCACAACAAAAAATTGGATTTCCGATACCTCCACCACCAACCAGGGAGGATTCATTGCATACCGCAATGATGATGAGAGCACTCTGGCTTCAGCTGGTTAGACAGATGGACCTGGAATATGCCGCTCCAGATTATCGAGCAGAATTTTCAACAGGTGGTAAGCTCTCAGAAAACTCAGCATTATTTATAGCTGCTCAAGTCAATACAAATCAGACATTTATTCCAACTCCTTCACCTGATATGGATTTTCAAATTTTAGGTAATCTCTCTCATCGTATCAATCAGGGTGACAAGTTATCCCTGATGTATAATTTTAATCGCGATTTTGAAAATGACATTACCAGTAATTTTGCACGTTGGTTTGAAAGCGCCTTAACAGTCCCCAAAGTGATTCAAAAAACTCAGCAGTTTGGTGTGAATTGGAATCATACATCCAGTAAATCTACGTTTATGGAGATGAAATTAAGTCATATCGCTACAAGCCAGGATCAGTTCAATGAAGTTCTGCAGGAAGACGAATTTTCTCAAACATATAACAATAACTCAAATTGGCGTTTTTCAAAATCTCCCTCTGGGCATACTGGTGGTAATCTTGTGACAACCAGAGGTAATTATCATACCTCTACTACAGATTTCTCGTGGAATATTAGCAGCCAGGTTAATCAAAGGAACCTGTTAAAATCAGGCGTGGGACTCAAATATTATGATATTGATGTGAACCAGCAATCCTCTTTGACAAATGAGACCAGTGCCAGGTGGGATGATTATCAAGCATATCCATTTGAAGGAGCTATATACTTACAGGATAAAATGGAGTATGAGGGATTTATTGCAAATCTTGGATTGCGCTATGATTTCTATAATTTCAATACAGAGTATTTTACGAATAGATACTCGCCTTATAGAAATCCTGGATTCGAAAATGGCAATCCGGATGCAGGATCTTTCTATGATGAAGATAGGGCGGCAAAAAGTACTACGGATTTTACAAATATCATTCAACCGCGGATTGGCTTCTCATTCCCCATATCAGAAAAAACGGTGCTGCATTTGAACTACGGTGTATTTACTCAACGACCGGCTTTTGAATATATTTTTCAGAGTCGTTTCCAGATGAATACTTATCCGAACTTTGATCGAATGGGTAACGCAGAACTTGAGCCTGAAAAAACGATCTCGTACGACATGGGAATTGTTAGAATGCTGCCATTTGGTTTGAGCCTAGACCTAAGTGCCTATAATAAAAATGTCAGCAATCTGGTGCAAGGGGCTCAGTACGAAGATCTGGATGGCAATGTATACAATTCATTTGATAATCGTGAATATGCTGATATTCATGGTATCCAGATAGCCTTGGATAAAAAACGTGGTTTTATCCAGGCAAATCTGCGATACAATTGGGAATCTGCAACCGGTCAAGCATCAAGTCCGTTAGGAGCATCCGATTTGGTTGTTCACTATGAAAACCCGAATAAAGTGGATAAACTAAGAAATCCAAAAGATATCTTCCTTGATTTCAACCGCTTACATAAAGTTGTAGCTACACTGGGGTTCCATACAGGAAAGAACGCTGGAATCGGATTCATGGGAATGCATCCTCTGGGTGGTATTACTTTCAGAGCGACCTATAAGTATATGTCGGGAAGACCATTTACCTGGGATGCTTCAGGCCAGGGACTCAGATTTAACCTTAGAACACCAGAAGAGCAAAATCTCACTGCCCGATTTGAAAAAGTATTGAGTGTAAGTGCAAACAGAATAACAGCATTCTTTGAAGGCTACAACTTGCTCAATGATAAAGTATGGCATTATTCGAGAACATTCAGTGATAGTCCTGACAATGTTTATCGAGAGCGGTATGTTGATGAAACTACTGATGTTCTAACTGAGACAGAATTCTCACCCTACTTGACAAATCTAACACCCTATTTATACAGCAACAGTCCGCGTTCATTCAGATTTGGTTTAAAATTAGACTTTTAATGAATAGTAGAAATAATTGGAGATGATAGATAAATGAAAACGTCTCACGTAAAACAAAAGTTAATGATAGTTTTTACTATTTTAATGCTATTGCCGAATTGGCTGCAGGCTCAAGTACGGGAGTACAGGATTCATAATAGGGGGATGCTGCATGAGACTGTATTTAATACTGGGGAAATTAGCAGACCCTATCAATATGGACCAGCAGGTGAAGTGTCTGATGTACCTTTAATGGAATGGCCTCCTCGGTCTAGTACTGTCGTAAATGGTATACCATATAGTGGTCAGCATAACAGTTTGGGGTCGGGAATCCTCTTGTCAGGAAATCCCATGGGCCTGCCTGGTCGTGATGATCGGATCTATGTTGGGTGTGGGGGTGTAGGAACAAATACACCTGAATTACCTTTTGGTGTATGGAGTTTCCCAATTTCAATCGAGGAGATTGAGAATTTTCCCATTTTGAAGGACGTGGATGGCCTGGGGTATTTGAATCCTGACTATGACCCCAATGAAGCTGAAGAAATTATCATTGCCAAATGGGCAACCTCTATTGGGATCACGGTTACTCGCACAACGCGTGCCTGGAGTTTCCCTGATTTTGATGATATGGTTATATTTGAATATGAGTTCGAGTATACTGGTGATA
>Ga0233431_1005675_pt1 | contig 11857 bp, 10 predicted proteins | sample SI_118_April2016_FD_179867 | JGI IMG/M metagenome (GOLD analysis project Ga0233431, IMG submission 179867) | Seawater microbial communities from Saanich Inlet, British Columbia, Canada - SI_118_April2016_200_MG | ecosystem: Environmental > Aquatic > Marine > Inlet | place: Canada: British...
TCTTTAGGGTCAAATATTTTTCTCTGAATAAATCTATTTCTTCCTGTTTTATACTCATACATAAAAGTATACTCGTTTTACAGGATTATTAAATATCGCTTAGTTTATTATTTTACAATCCCTAACTCTTTTAGATAAAGAATCTACATTTATAATTTTTATAAAAATAAATAAGAGATAGAAATTGGTTTAAAACATTTTATATTAAATATTTGGGATATATTGATGATATTTATATTGTAAGGGGTAGGGTAAATATGACACCACTAGAACGGACAATAAAATTTATAGAAAACAGAGATGTTGACCTACCTCCATTTCACCCTATTATTATGAGGTTTGCTGCCAAATATTCTAATGTGAAATATAAAGATTTTTGCCTGGATTACAGAGTAAAAACAAAAGCTATGCTGAAATGTGCCGAAGACTTCTCTATTGATTGGTTAACTGTTATGTCTGACCCTTATACAGAAACAGAAGCTTACGGTGTTAAATTCGAATATCCGGAAAACAGTCTTCCTGAACCGATAGAACCTTTATTTACTGATGTTGCCGATATTGATAGAATTGGAAAAATTAATACACTCGAAAATCCCAGGATGATCAACAGAATTAATGAAATTAAAGAGTATGTTAATCTTGGCGGAGATAAATATTTTATAGTAGGATGGGTTGAAGGACCGATGGCTGAATATGCAGATATAAGAGGATTTGGAGAAGCATGTATGGACCTTTTTGACGCACCTGAAAAAATAGCTAAAGTCAGTGAAATAATGACTGCAAATGCTATTGATTTTATTACTCATCAGGTAAAAGCCGGTGCACATTGTATCGGTATTGGTGAAGCGGCTTGTTCTCAGATAGGTCCTGCTTTATATAGAGAACTATTTTTTGAAAAAGATAGAGCTCTTGTTGATCATATTCACTCTTTGGGTGCTTATGCTAAACTTCATATTTGCGGTAATACTTCTTCAATACTTCCTGATATGATTAAAACTGGAGCAGATATAATCGATATTGATCATTTAGTAGGTTCAATGTCTCCTTTTGTCGATTTACTTGGAAAGAAACAGGTATTTAGCGGAAGTAGTGATCCTGTATCAATCATTCAGGATGGTGACGCCCAATCTATTGAGGATAGTGTAACTGCATGTCAGAATGAGACACATGGCAGATGTATTGTGTCGGCAGGGTGTGAAATTACTCCAGGGACTTCAATAGAAAACTTTAAAGCTTATGAAAATGCGGTTCTAAAATTAAAGAGATAATTTTAAAATATTAAATTTGAGGGAGATTAGAATGAATACAAAACTTGCTGAAGCTATAACAAAAGGTGATAGAAATTCTGTACAGACAATTGTTACCGAAAGTTTGAAAGGTGGAGAAAAAGCAGAAGCTATTTTAAATGATTCAATGGTTCCTGCAATGCGTGAGATTGGAGAAAAATTTTCAAGAAATGAAATTTATGTTCCTGAGATGTTAATAGCCGCACGTGCAATGCAGAGTGGACTTGATATTCTTGAATCCGCTTTAGTAGAAGCAGGACACAAAACTCTTGGTAAAATCGCTATAGGAACAGTTAAAGGCGATTTGCATGACATTGGTAAAAATCTTGTTGCCATAATGTTAAAAGGTGCCGGTTATGAAGTGAACGATTTAGGCGTAAACTGTGATATAAGTAAATATATAAAAGCTGTAGATGACGGAGCACAGGTTGTTTTATGCAGTGCATTGTTGACTACTACTATGCCATATATGAAAACAGTTGTTGATCATTTTAAAGATAATAAAAATGTAAAAGTAGTAATTGGCGGTGCACCTGTAACACAGGATTATGCAGATTCTATTTCTGCTGATGGATACGGTTCAGATGCTTTTAATGCTGTATTGGCTATTGAGCAAATGCTCTCTGCATAATAATTTGATTACTGTATAATATTTAAAGGCTTTTCTTTATTAGAAAAGCCTTTTTTTGCCTGTATTTTTTAAAAGTTAATGCTACTTCTTGAGAAGTATATTAATTTGCAGTTTCACTTTTATCAGCACTAATTATTATACTCAGACCTTCAGCTTCTCTTTTATCGAAAATTTCAATTCCATTTTCTGTAATATTTTTCAGCTCCTTTCCATAAAAGTCATTATTGGCATGAGTTTCATATTTAAAGTTAATAAATCCACATTCTGCAAATATTTCTTTGTAAACTTCTGGTGGCCAGTAATAGTCAACGAATGAAATACCAGTTTCGCCTTTTGATGAAGAGCTCTTAAGAATTAAATCAAAAGGCTCTCCAATTTTATAAGTTTTATTTTCTTCCCCCATAGTAAATATGTGAGAAATATTTGTCTCTTTTTTTCCAAGATTTGCAAAGTTATTAATTACTAAAATAATTTTCCCATTATTTTTAAGTGTTCTATATATTTCTTTAATCCAATATTTAATACTGTTGTATGATTCAAATTCAACAAATACCCATAATGAATAACAGCATATAAAAGAATTATCTTCGAATGGAATATTACCATTATCTTCGACTAGTTTATAAATACCTTCAGAATCGTTTTCCAAACATGACTCAATCATCGTTTTAGAAATATCCACACCATATGTATTTAAGCTATATATTTTTCTTAAAATATTATTTAATTTACCTGATCCACAGCCAAAATCTAAAATATGTTCATTTTTATATCCATCGATTTTTAATACTTTTTCCAGAACAGGAAAAATAGTGGTTTGCCAACGGTAAAGAGGAATATTCTCGGTATGCTTAATAAACTCTTTTTTTGAATATCTCATATTATGTTACTTCCTTTAATTATTTATATACTTAAAAGTTTTTTTCATTTTATCCTATTATTTTACAGTTTACAAATATAGTTGAGCTGTATCCAAAGGCATTAATTTATGTCATATAACATAAACAATACATGTTTAGGAAGCATAAATAAATAACTTAAAGGTTTTACTTCATCTCATAGCGGTTTCCTGTGTCATAAAACTAGTCACATATTCCTAATATGCAAAAAGTTTCATTCCTTGAACACCACTACGATATATTGTAAAAATCGTTTAATTTATTTATGTACACTTCCTTAATTCACTATTTAATTAGAAACTATATTGCTTACTTGCTATTTGAATAAAGTTTATTTAAACTCGAAGTTAATCATTTATTAGAAAAATAAATATCACCATAATAAGATATTTCTTTAGTTTGAGTGTTGTCTGTATCGGTCATTATTCCAATAGCATTTATATTTTTACAGTCAATATTAAAATATTTCTTGAAATCTTTATATACATTACGCTTTTCAGAGTACCATGTTAAAATCTTATCTTTTGAAGATCGGAGTGATATCATTTGTACATTGTTGGGCTCATATGGGTTTCTCCAACTTTTATTATTTGATGGATTGCTTGACCAAACGTAGCATATAGATATAGTCTTCCAGAAAAGCCACTTATTTGCAATAATAACATATATTCTGGCAGCAAAGTCATCATTCATTTTCTTCTTTTCATTAAAGTCATGAAGCTTTTTTGTAATCATCCAGTTCCAGTTGAGATATTTAAATTGGCAAATATTGATATTTATATCTTTTATTAACCCTGAAGCACTGCTCTTGCTATCAGCCTCCAGTACTTTTTTATTATCAATATAAGTGATTTTATAAGAAGTTTTATGGTTAAATGCTTTAGAATTCCATCCTTTTAAATTTCCTGTTGAGAACTTTCCAATGTAAGCTTTTTGAATTTAATTTGCGTATATATTGGTTAGTATAATGAAAAGTATTATTGTAATTATAGATTTAAACAATTTTGCTAATTCCTGAGTTAGTAATATTTTAGATTATCAGAATATGAATATATTATATTTTACATAAAGGCAGAAATTAAATCAACTATTGATATTTAATAAGGAATCTAAAGTTATGAGTATTACTACGCTTAATCCATATACAGAAGAGATTATCACTACTTACGACGAATTCAGTTCTGAAAAAGTAAATGATATTATTATAGCTGCCCATAATGCTTTCTTATTATGGAAATTAAAATCCGTAACTGAACGTACTGAATTAATAAAAAGATTGTCTGATTTATTAATAGAAAAGCAGGATGTACTTGCTGAAATAATGACTACAGAAATGGGAAAACCAATTTCTATTTCCAAAGGTGAAGTTTTAAAGTGTGCAGACTTATGCAAATTTTATGTAGAGCATGGTGCTGAATACATAAAAACGGAACATATAAAAACTAATCTTCCAAATAGTCGCATTGTCTACGAACCATTAGGAGTTATTTTGTCTATCATGCCATGGAATTTTCCATTTTGGCAGGTATTTAGGTTTGCTGTACCAACACTCATTGCCGGCAACACTGCTCTTTTAAAACATTCACCTAATACAACTGGGTGTTCATTGGCAATTGAAAAATTATTTGAAGATGCGGGTTTTCCTAAAGGTATATTTACTTCTTTAATTATAGATGTAGATAAAGTGCCTGCTATTATAGAATCTCCTTTTGTAAAAGGTGTAACATTGACTGGAAGTAACAGGGCAGGAAAAGCAGTTGCGTCAAAAGCAGGTGAGATGATGAAAAAAACGGTTTTGGAACTAGGCGGCAGTGATCCTTATATAATATTGGAAGATGCTGATTTAGATCTTGCTGCAAGAACTTGTGTTATTAGTAGGATGCTAAATTCTGGGCAGACATGTATTTCAGCTAAAAGATTAATTGTTGTTGAAAAAGTTGCTGAAGAATTTGAAAAGAAACTGGTTGGTGAAATGCTGAAAATAAAGTTTGGCGATCCGATGGATATAAAAGCTGAATATGGACCTATGGCAAGAATGGATCTCAAAGAAAATATATCAAGACAATTTGAGCAAAGTATTAAAATGGGAGCTGAATGTATATTTAAAGGAGAGATTCCTGAAAGGAAAGGATATTTTTCCCCTGCAGCCATTTTGAAAAATGTTAAACCAGGTATGCCTGCTTATGATGAAGAATTGTTTGGGGCTGTTGTTACATTATTTGTCGTGAAAAATGAGGATGAAGCAATTAGAATGGCTAATGATACAATCTATGGACTTGGAGCGGGAGTTTTTACAAAAGACGTAGAGCATGGTCTTGATATTGCGTCCAATAGAATAAATGCAGGAAGCTGTGTAGTTAATACTCTTGTAACGTCAACGCCTGGGCTTCCTTTCGGTGGAATAAATCAAAGTGGTTATGGTAGAGAGCTCAGTTCTTACGGAATGAGAGAGTTTGTTAATATAAAGACTGTTTACTCAAAATAATAAATTAGAAATAAGTCCTTTATCTTTAGGCTGTTAATGAACTAATGAACTTGAAATATCTCTGAATTATAATTACATTGTAAGTTATTAAATGTGGAGTTGAAATATTATTATCATAATTGGGGGATAGATAATGATTCGTTTTAATAGTAAGACAAAGATTATTCTTACGTTTATCAGTATTGGTATGATGACAAGCGGTTTGTCCGTTTTTGTCATGCAGGCATTAAACTATTATCATGCAAGTCACAGTGCTGCCGGAACTTTAGAAAGTTATATGAGTTTTTCGAAAATGATAGTATCGTTCTTTCTATTTTCGCTTCTACTCAAAATGGGATTTAGAAAATCAATATTAATAGTATATGCTGTTCTTATACTATTTTGCCTATTCTTGCCTTTTAGTGATTCGATATGGTCAATTAGATTTTTTCTAGTTCTTATTGGAGTCTGTTTTGTTGCTGTTAAAATTGTTGCATATAGTTCTGTTTCATTAATAACTAAAAATGAGAAAGAACATGCAAGTTTTATCAATTTGATGGAGGCTATTTATACAGTTGGTTCATTTGGCGGTATGTGGGTTTATGCTTTTTTTATCAAAGTTTTTCCAAGTAACTGGACCTATGTCTTCTGGTTTTTTTGTTTTACATGCGCCATAGTTTTTATTATCTGGTCAATAAGTCCATTTGATGAATCCAAATTGAAAAAACAGGAAAAACAATCTTTCGTCAAACAGTACAGAGGTATTGGTATTGTCATAGAAGGGCTTTTTATCTTATTTGTAGTACTGCTTCTTTCTCAGACAATGCTGGAAGTAGGAATAGGGTCATGGCTGCCGAGCTTTAATAATGAAATTTTAGGAATTCCAAGCTTTTTAAGTATTCAAATAGCAAGTTTTCTAGTAATAGGAATTGCTATTGGAAGGTTTATTGGTGTATTTGTTGTTAAGCATATTAAATGGTATAAGATGATTTTTATAAATTTTTCTTTAGGCTTAATACTTATACTTATTATTTTGCTAAATATTCACCACGGTATTGGTAAAGATGCTCATAATATATTTCAGGTTCCGCTAATAGCGTTTGGAATTCCGCTTCTTGGTGTATTAATTGGCCCTGTTTATCCAACGCTTGTATCTACTCTTTTATCAAGTAGACCGGCAAGACAGCATGCTTTATTAATAAGTCTTATTATGATTATTGGACCAATTTGTGATAGCTTTTGTTCTAAACTTATTGGAATATTGTTTGGTAAGGTCGGCGGAATAGAAACTTTTCTTTTTGCAGGTGTAACGGCAATAATAGTTATGATGATTTTTATTTATCCATATCAAAAATTAGTACTAAAATCGCGTGCTAATAAGTTAAAACTGGAAGCTATGGAGCAAGAATAAATTTATCTCTGGGGGATATTAAAATGTCAGATTTTAAAATTATAGATTCACACACTCACTTTTTAGTTAAAGGCACTGATATTGTTGGCACAAAAGAAAAATATATTGATTCATTTGGCGAAAAAAAGTGGAATATACTTCAGGATAAAAATAGATATATTCAAAAAAGATGGACTAAAGCATTTAATTTCCCAAATCCTGATCCGGTTGAAGACAGTATTGAAGAAACAGCTGCTAAATGGCTTTTGGAATTAGAAAAAAACAGTATAGAAAAAATTATTTTTGCTACTGCCGGTAATCAGGCGACCAGTAATAAGAATATGAAGAAAATAGTTGCAATAGCACCTGACAAATTTGTGGGCTATGCATTTCAAGATATCTTTGCTAAAAATGCTGCGGGTGAATTGGAAAAAGCGCTAACTGAATATGGTCTAAAAGGGCTGAAAATTTTAGCCCCTGATTTAGAAGGAAGACTGGATGATAAATCTTTATATCCATTATGGGAAGTAGCAGAAAAACATAAAATACCGGTTTTGATACATTTTGGTATTTTAGGCGGTGCCGGCGGTATTGCTAAACATGTTAATATTTCACCTATAATTTTGCATGATATAGCCAGGGCATTTCCTGAAGTTCCTTTTATTGTTCCACATTTTGGATGTGGTCAGACGAAAGATCTGCTCCAGGTTGCATGGGTATGCCCTAATATTTATATTGATACATCAGGAAGTAATCAGTGGACTAACTGGATGCCTTATAAAATAACAGTTAAAGATCTGTTTAAAAAATTTTATGAAACAGTTGGTCCGCAGCGTATTTTATTTGGGACAGATTCTATGTGGTTCCCGAGAGGCTTTGTCAAAAGATACTATGAAGATCAGTTAAGAGATTGCGTAGAACTCGGTATGACAGAAGAAGAAATAAAAATGATATTTAATACAAATATGAAAAATTTATTAGATTTATAGTTAGGAAGTGTTCATAAATAGTTTTATTTATGCTTCCTTATAGACAAAATGGTATAAAAATGAAACGACAGGAAATTTTAGATTTATTATATATTGATCTTGTTAGTACAATGGGTTGTACTGATGTAGGTGCCGTGGGTTATGCCGCAGCAAAAGCAGGTGCTTTACTAAAAGGTGAGTTGAAAAAAATAAAATTACATTTAAGTGATCTTCTTTATAAAAATTCTCTTAGAGTAGGTATTCCCGGAACTTATAAATCAGGGGTTAAAAAAGCTGTATTATTGGGTTATCTATTAAAAAACCCTGAACGAAAATTAGCTGTTTTTCAGGATGCTACAAAAGAAGAAATAAATAAAATTAATGAGCTGGAAGAAAATATTCCTTTTAATATATCATACGAGAAAAAAGATGATCCTCTGTATATTGATTTGATTCTTTATTCTGAAGAGTCTGAAGTCAGAGTTTTAATGCTTTACAGTTATGATAATATTGACTCAGTATATGTAGATAAAAAACTGATATATAAAAATGAACATTCTATATCCACAAATAAGGCTTCAAAATCAGATCTACCAACAATCGATGAAATATATAATTTTATTTCGACTGAAGATCAATCTTTGGATAAATTAGTATCTTTCGCAGAAGTTAATTATCAGACAGCATTACTGAAATTAAAAGCCAGAGATATTGAATTACCTGTTATAGCACCTGAGAATATTCAGGACGGAGCACCGTTTGTCAGGAAATATATTTTTAATGCATGTAATTTAAGAATGAAAGGTGCAGCAGTTCCTGTTGTCGGTGTTGCCGGTAGCGGTAATTTGGGGATTACAGATTTAACTGCTGTTTATATGTTAGGAAAAATGTTGAAAGCAGACTCCTTAAAAATAAAAAGAAGCCTGGCTTTAGCTATTTTGATTAGTACATATATAAAAAGAAAAATGACACTTCTTACCACTATTTGCGGTAGTGCTTTAGCCGGGGGAGCAGGTACAAGTGCAGCAACTGTTTTTCTTGCTGATGGTCGTCTGGAACAAATCAAAAGTGCTGTTAATATGCTGATTGCGGCTAATGCAGGAACTCTCTGTGATGGGGCTAAAAAAAGCTGTGCCTTTAAATTGGCTTTTTCTGCTGAAAATGGAGTTGCAGTAGGTAAAATGGCTTTAGATGGTGAAAAATTTCAATCTGAAAATGGTATTAATAAAGTTAATGTAGAAGATACTATTCAAAATATAGCTGATATTAATAATTACGCTTTAGAAACAGCAAGAGACAAGATATTAGAAATAATATAGGTTTGAAACTAGAGACTGATTACTGATTACGCACACTAGGTACAATAAGATTGATTCTAACTATTAGGAATTTAAAATGACGAATTTAAGAAAAGAGATAATAAAAAATGACGGAACAGAATTTCCTGGGAAATCATTTGCTAAAAATATATTAAAACCAATTTTTGAAATACAGAAAGAACACTATTTAAAGCACTTCGTTGATATAACGAAGGCACATGTTATTATGCTTGAGGAGCAGAGCATTTTAACTGATACAGAAAAAATATTAATATTTAAAGGTCTGAAAGAAGTAGAAGAGAAAGATTTAGATACTATTCAGTATAATCCTAAAATAGAAGATCTTTTTTTTAATATAGAAAAGATGCTGGAAGAGTTGATAGGTAAAGATCTTGCCGGAAAAATACATACTGCACGAAGTAGAAATGATATTTGTATTGCCGAATTCAGACTTCGATTAAGAGAAAAAACGATTGATCTATTTGGTTTTATTAATGCACTTAGAGATCTATTTTTAGTATTGATTGAAGAACATGTTGATACAATTATTCCGGCTTATACGCATACTCAGCCTGCACAGCCTACAACATTAGCACACTATTTACTGTCATTTTATGATAGCCTGACAAGAGATTACAAAAGGTTGAAAAAAGCTTATTCAGCAATTAATAGAAGTCCTTTGGGGGCTGTAGCTATTACAACAACAGGATTTAATATTTCCAGAGAACGCGTTTGTGAACTGCTTGGATTCGATGAAATAGTTGAGAATTCATATGATTGTATAGCCGGTTCGGATTATATGACTGAATTTGCTTCTGTTATAATGATTTTAAATACGAATTTATCAAAATTTATAAAAGATACACTGGATCAATGTACAAATGAATTCAGCGGTTTTTATTTGGCAGATCCATACGTACAAATTAGCAGTATTATGCCACAGAAAAGAAATCCATCTTCATTAGAGCATTGCAGACCAATTATAGGAAAAGCAATCGGAGAAGCTAAAATTGTTTTTGATGTGCAGTACAATACTCCTTATGGTGATATTGTTGATTCAGAAGAAGAATTGCAGGAACATATTTACAGTTCCGTAAACTTTACAATTCGTGCCCTGGATGTTATAAAGAATGTTTTTGCTTCGTTGAAGATAAATAAAGAACTGTTATTTGACCGCTGTACTAAAAACTTCATAACAGTTACAGAACTTGCAGATACATTGGTTAGAGAGTACGGATTATCATTTAGAAAGAGTCATCATATAACAAGTCTGATAGTTAAATACCTGCATAAGAATAATCTGACATCTGATGCTATAACAAGTGAGATAATAAAACCTATACTGGATGAAAATTTAGATGTTGATATTAATATAAATAACGAGACTGTTAAAAAGGCACTTGATCCTAGAAACTTTGTTAATATAAGAAATATTGTTGGCGGTCCGGCCCCTGAAGAAACAACTAGAATGCTTAAAAATAGAAAATCAGCATTTAAACAGGATCTTGAGAACTTGGAAGCTAAAAAGAGTAAAATCAACCAGGTAGATATTAATCTAAAATTATGCTAATTGACATTAAAAATATTCATAACGGCAAAGTTTTTAAAATAAAAGATAAAAACAAAGCTGATATTTTTCATTTACTATGTAATGAAAAGCATATTTCTAGAAAATCTGTAGGGCATATTCTTAACATTCGACCTGCTACTACTTCTAATTTAGTAGAGGAACTGGTTAATGATAAACTTGTTACTGAATCAGATAGCTTGAATGTAAAAGGTAGAGGTAGACCGGAAAAGAGTTTAATCGTAAATTACAATGTATTTCTATGCATTGCTGTTTATGTAGATTCAAATAATCTTAAAGGTGTATTACTTAACTTTAATGAAGAAATACTTTATTCATGTTCAGTTAATATAAGTGAACATATGGATAATGATTTTTTCATCTCACAAATAATTAACTTGATAGAAAATATTTTGAATTATGTGCCTAAAACATCTGAACTTATAGGTATTGGTTTTTCACTGACAGGGTATCTCGATAAAAACAATAGAATATTAACTTATACTTCCCGCTGGCCTCAAATAAAAAACCTTCAATTGGATATTATTGAGAAAAGATTTGGTTGTAAACTTAGAGTGCATCAGGAAGTTAATACATTGTTGAAATATTTTTTACTTTCAGACAGCAGTCTTAAAAATGGAGGAACTGCTATTTTACATTGGGGGTATGGTATTGGAGCAGGGTATTCAATGGATGGTAATATATTATATCCAAGTACAGGCGGGGCACTTGAAATTGGTCATTTACAGTTTATAAAGGACAACCCAGTACAATGTAAATGCGGTTCCTATGGATGTCTTGAAACAGTAGCTGCTGCCTGGGCTATGGAAAAAGAGTTAAAGAAGTTTTTACACCATACTGTGATTAGTGAGAAGGATTATAGTTCAATTATTAATAATGAAGAATTAGATATTATACCTGTAGTAGAGGAAGCTATTGAGCATATGGCAGTAGCTATGAATTATATCTATACTCTATTCGGTCCTGAAAGAATCATATTGTCAGGACCTTTTTATAACAATGATAAAATCTTCTCTAAAGTGACTGAAAAATTTAGAGCGCTTATCTCTAAACATTGTATTTCTTGCATAGATTTAAAGAAGATTAATTCCATTTCAGGCTGTGAAGCATTTGGATGTACTTATGATTTCTTTGAAGAAAAGTTACAACATAAAATGATAAGTCAATATAACTGGAAGTAGTTTCCTACTATACTCAAACTGATTGAAAATTCTTGATTAGCTATTGAGTTTTTTAAAAATGGTGTAATATATTTTTATATGAAGATTCAATTATCAGAAGCACAAAAAAATAATCTTGAAAAACAGCATAA
>Ga0233431_1005681_pt1 | contig 11844 bp, 8 predicted proteins | sample SI_118_April2016_FD_179867 | JGI IMG/M metagenome (GOLD analysis project Ga0233431, IMG submission 179867) | Seawater microbial communities from Saanich Inlet, British Columbia, Canada - SI_118_April2016_200_MG | ecosystem: Environmental > Aquatic > Marine > Inlet | place: Canada: British...
TTCAGTATTCTTGAGATCACTTCGAAACGACTCAAGCAGTTTTTCTGCCTGCAAATGACGAATTGCTGATGCTGAAGGCAAGGGCTCAATATCGAGGTGTGATCTGGTGAAACGCTCAATCAGCGATACTGACCGCATTCCAGCACCGGTAACGAGGCTCAGAGCGAGCCCCTTTTTTCCAGCGCGACCAGTTCGGCCAATACGATGGACGTAGTCTTCCGGGTCTTTTGGCAAATCATAGTTTATTACGACACCGAGCTCATTGACGTCGATACCTCGTGCGGCCACATCTGTTGCTACGAGATAGTGAAATCGTGATTTCCTGAAATTAGCCATCACACGCTCGCGCTGTGCCTGTGCCATGCCACCGTGCAATCGATCAACAATGCAGTCGTTACTTGCAAGGTCATCAGCTAATTTTTCAACCATCTGTTGGGTGTTACAGAAGATGACGCCGCTTTGTGCATCGTAATATCGTAATATCCGTAACAAAGCATCAAACTTCATCTGATGCCGCACCTTGAAACCTATTTCGGTGACAAGAGGTGCTTCTTGACCAGCATTGTGTTCGACGGTTATGTACTGAGGATCCGTTGAAAACTCTTCTACAAGATTTTTGATTGAGGAGCTGATAGTTGCGGAAAAGAATATTGTCTGTCGTTGGCCAGATGCTTTCCGAAGAATTTTTTCAACATCGTCACGGAAACCCATATCAAGCATGCGGTCCGCTTCATCGAGCACGAGCATATTAATAGCTGACAGATCAATCGTTGACTGTTCGAGATGATCAAGAAGACGGCCGGGCGTCGCAATGATAATTTGTGCACCATCACGAATGTCGCGAAGTTGATCTCTAAATGACACGCCACCAAAGATCACCGCTGTCTTAAGCTTCTTTTTATACTTACCAAACTTGTGAACTTCGTTGCCTACTTGCTTTGCGAGCTCTCGTGTAGGAGTCAAGATCAGAGCTTGTGGTACCTTTCGCTTCGTGCTGATTTTTTCGACCATCGGAATACAAAAAGCAGCAGTCTTGCCAGATCCCGTCTGGGACTGCCCAACAACATCAAGACCTTGCTGTATTACAGGTATTGCGGCCTCTTGGATTGGTGATGGTGTCTCAAATCCCAGATGCTGTACAGAGGAAAGCATTTCCGGTGAAAGGTTAAGTTTTTGAAAACCTACCGAAGCGTCGATAATGTCGTCGCATGGTGCAGGGGCAGTGATCAGTTCTGGCATCGACATACTTTCGTTAAATGAATTAACCCAGAGATGCTTCCGGGGTCAGAACGAAAGGGGTAGACAATACCCGCCGGAGAATGAAGGCGGGCGATGCAGTTTCACAAAGAAAGGAACTGCCGAATTGAGGACTTCATCTCAAACCATCAGGGTTAACACTACTCCAAGTGACAAGACAACACAAACGCTTATTGCATTTCTCTCATTAATTATGCCCTCACTGATTACATACGCCCGGCACAACCGGAAGACTCAGACACAATGCGAACCTAGGACATCATTTCCTGCTGCAGTGTAGGGCCCAATGGCTCACTTCGCCGCACGAGCCCAAACAGCCACCCCAAAGAAACTCGAAAAAGTTGAGCGTTTCAGCTAATCTGAAGTGAAACAGTGAAGCCCTTTTGGGGGCTTCACGACACTGTGCCATGGTAAGGATGTCAGAAGCTTGCCGGAAAGTACTTGGGCGGGTCTCCATCTATCACAGGAAGTGAAGGTTTAAGAGCCCAATTCTGTGTCTTAAAATTGGTATCTTTTTAAATCAATAATATATACAGTTTTATATTTACAATCCTGTTCGTCACCTCAGGGGATTTTGTATGTCTACAAGTCGAAGACACTTCCTAAATGGGCTTGCCGCAATTTCAGCCGCTAGCTGTGCACGCCAGGCCGCGTCTCGTGGTCCATCCTCAGACTATGAACGACAAGCCGCAATGTTTCCACAAGATAACACGGGTTTATCAGAGAGAAAGTTATACTTCTCGTGTAAATACCGTATGACAAGAGGCAATAGTCTCGAAGAACGACTTGAAATCGCCAGGAAGGTCGGCTTTGATGGCGTTGACTTTGATGACGCAGCGAGTGTCACACCGGAACAGTTACAGAAAGCAGTCAATACGACTGGTGTCTTCGTACATAATGTAATTAACCATGCACACTGGAAGCAGCGGCTGACTAGCTCAGACCAAGAGGACCGAAGTACAGCAGTCGCAAATGTTAAACACTGCATGGAGGTGTCCCACGCGGCAGGCGGAAGTGCGGTACTCATAGTCATTGGTAAAGTAGATGATGGGCCTCGCGGCATAGAATTGGCTCGCACTGAAATTCAAACACTTCTTCCGCTCGCTGCGAAATTGGGCCAGAGAATACTTTTTGAAAATGTCTGGAACGGGATGTTCTACGACCCTAACGGCCCACGAGATCAGTCAGTTCAGCCGTTTGCTGATTATATAGACAGTTTTGAGAGCCCATGGATTGGTGCCTACTTTGATCTCGGTAATCATGCTCGTTTCGCCAACATTGCGACGTGGATTAGGGACCTTGGGACCCGAATCGTAAAACTCGATATTAAAGGATACTCTAACGAAAAAGCTGATAAGGAGGGTGTTAGAAAGGGATTTGTCGACATCACAGACGGTGATATTGATTGGAAATCTGTTCGCAAGGCGTTGTCGGATATTCGATTCACAGGATGGGTTGCCGCGGAGGTCGGTGGTGGTGATGCAGAACGGTTGAAACGTGTCTTACAACAGATGAAACACGCACTTCTCGGCTAGGAAAAGACTGCTTTTATATAAAAGGACATCTCATGACAGATTCATCAAACAAAAAACACAATCGTCGAAATTTCATATCGGCAACCGCGGCGACACTTACGGCATCAACGATGGTTCATTCTGCGACTGCAGCTTTGGCAGCAGAGCAGCCACTACGACTTGCTGTTGTTGGTTGCGGTGGACGCGGTACAGGTGCAATCAATGATTCACTCACGATTAACAGTGGGGTGACTCTCGTGGCTGCGGCCGACTTACGTGTTGAAAATTGCCAACGGTTGGTAAAATCGATGAGTAAAGCACATCCAGATAAAGTCTCTCAAAATAGCACGAAGCTTTATTCTGGCCTGGATGGGTACAAAAAGATCCTTGACGATCCTGATGTTGATGTTGTTCTTTTTGCGACGTCGCCAGGCTTTCGTTCAGTGATGGTGCAAGCTGCCGTACAGGCTGGCAAGCATGTGTTTGCCGAAAAACCAGTTTGCGTTGACGCAGCCGGATACAAGTTGTGTACCGAATCGCATAACACCGCTGTGAAAAACAAAACTGCAATTGTTACGGGAACCCAATACCGGCGGCAGGTCAACTATATCGAGGCCGTTGAACAAATACAGAAGGGCACTATCGGTGACATAATCAATGTCACTGCCCGATATTGCACCAGTGGTATCTGGTACCGGCCGCGTAAGGAGAATATGAGCGATGTTGAATATCAGCTCACGAATTGGATGCATTTTATCTGGTTAAGTGGTGATCAAATATGTGAACAGGCGGTCCACAATATCGACACCTTTAACTGGATTATGAAGTCAAATCCTGTGTCTGCTTATGCATCAGGAGGGCGGTTTACACGACCTGTAGATAGCGAAATGTGGGACAGTATGTCTGTTGATTACGAGTATCCAGAAGGAAAGACTGTGTCATTCATGTGTCGCCAGATCCCTAACTCCCAGGCTGCAAATGACAATGTTATTTATGGCACAAAGGGCACATGTCAGATCGGTGCATCGAATTCAGGTTCTCGCATCTTTGACCACAATGGCAAGAAGATCTGGGAAAAGAATGGGAAAATTAAAGACGCCTACCGGGAAGAACACCGAGCGCTGATCCAATCAATACGAGATGGGCAGCCTATTGTTGAACTGCAGCAAACAGCAGATAGCTCGATGGTGGCGGTACTAGGGCGAGTTGCAGCATACACGGGCAAAAAAGTGACTTGGGACTTTATGACTACAGAGAGTTCTTTGGACCTTTTTCCAAAAACGCTGACCTGGAATGGGTCTTTAGAATCCACCGGTTGGGCAGTGCCAGGCAAAACAAAACTTGTGTAATCGGCGTATTTTTTTTTGCGTGCTGTGCCTGTATCGACCATATTATATAATTCGTGGTACGGTGTAACCGCTACGATATTCACGTTTATTAAATTTATTTGCTCGTTCGCTGTTAATCCCGGTGAATTCCCCTGTTTTTGAATTGAGTTCAAGTATGGAACTCATTTTGATGTCTTCTGACTGAAGGGTTATGTCATACGGCAAGAGTGTCTTTTCAAGTACAGACGCCTGCATCGCCATTGTTGGCAGCCCGTCGCTCACAATGGTTGGATTCCATTGACCACTGGCACGAAAGGCACTGTTTGCAAGGTTGCACCAAGCAGTCGAATCATTTCCTACAACAATATCAGCATTCAGGATTTCGCGATTTCGCGTCCGAACAGCATCGATAAAATTCTGCTGATGTGTGACATTTCCACTATTGCCCTTAAACGATTTGATTTCTTTTCCATCAGGATCAAAAGCAGAGCCAGCACCGCGGCGTCCCTCATAATGGCCTTCAGCACAATGAACGATATACCCACTACCTGGTCCCTTGTGCGGAGGACTTTTTTTACCACCGGGTGTCGCTGCAATGTTCATCAGTTGAATCTGTACGGGTATTGAGCCGGTGTCAATCGCTACCATTTGAACATTTGGAGTGGATCCAGCGTCATTCCAGACAACACGGCCACCGAGACTCTGGATGCGCTTGGGAATTTTTACACTATCGCGGAAAATGACATTCCGGACATCGTCGAGAATATGAATGCCCCAGTTACCCATTTCACCGGATCCGGTATTCCAGTTCCAATGCCAGTCATACTGGAGCTTGTCACGAAATATAGGCTCGTCTTTGGCCGGACCAAGCCAGAGATCGTAGTCGATGTCCTTTGCAATCGGGAGCGGTGAAGCTCGTTTCCCGATCGACGATCGCATCCCAATTCGATTGACTTGGACGGAGAGTATTTCCCCTAGACCACGATCCTCATGAAGAAATGTTTTCACATCAGCTTGCATGGGGTCTGATCGCTGCTGCGTTCCGAGTTGGCAAATGCGATTATATTTATCAGCTGCTGCGACTGTCTGTTCACCCTCCCATTGACTGTGTGACAAAGGCTTTTCAACATAGACGTCCTTGCCCGCCTCCATTGCCCAGATCGCAGCCAAACAGTGCCAATGATTACATGTTGCAATCACGACAGCATCGATTGATGAATCATCAAGTAAATTCCTGAGATCTGTCCAGGTTTGTGCTTTTGGAAAACGCTCTTTTGCTTTTCCAAGCCTGTCCTTATCCGGATCACACAATCCACCGATGGTAACACCCGGCACTTTCGAAAAAGCCGTCATCAGTATGTTCCCTCGGCCGCCACAACCAATAAAGCCAATATTCACTTCATTGGCTAGATTTGCTGAGTTGGCATTCCGGGGCACAGAGGCCAGAGTAACGCCACCTACAAATCCACTTTGGAGAAATTTACGTCGTGTTGCATACACCATGAAAAGTATCCTGAATGTGAAATAGTAAAAGTATGAGTCATGCAATGAGAGAATAGCCTACTGCATTCTGCCAATACTACTCCTTATTTATGAGCCCAAAAAACCCATACGAAGCCAAGTGCTGTGCTTCGATTACCCCATTTCATTCTATCATGTGCCAAACCTACTGCCATATACAAGGCACTCTAAACAGCTCGTTTACACCTGAATGAGTGATCTTGAATTCAAACATCTGATTTAATGACGCCAAGAATATTCGTTTGAAGATCGTTATTTTTTTGGTTTCGGAGTGGGCAAGAGTTCAATAGGCTCGTGCGTTAGGACGGGTGTCTCTCCAGTTGGCTTCTGCTGCTTTTCCATTCCTGGAAATGCTGGTCCAGTATCACCTCGTTCTCTATCCGAATTGCTGGTAATAGCCTCTTCTGCTCCAACTAAAATACTTTTTGTGTTGGAATTTTTCGAGTCATTCGCCCGCTGTCCATCTACACTTTCTTTCGGTACAGAGTTTGCTGTCTTCATCTCACTCTGAATAAATTGGCCATCACTTCGTTGTTGGGCCGTTTTCATTTCGGTGACAATAGGCATGCTCGCCTGAGTTCGTCCCTCAAGCTGCCGTGGAACTTCAGTGCTGTTTTGTCTCTTCGGCCCCGGGATCTGCTGCGGTCCGCGCGTAAGAACCTCAATTTCTTCAAGAGTTACACCACGACGAACAAGGCGTCTTATCACAGAAGGTCGTAGCACATTATTTGGCACAATCACAGGTATTCCACTGGTCGAATTTTTGGGCTCCTGATTGTTTTCCTGACGAGAACGATCACGCTGTTCTACCCGCTCGCTGCGGATACTCCGTCGGGCTATCGCACGATCCACCCAAGGGCCAGCGGTACAGTATGTGCCACTCAACATTATTAGAATCGCTGTGATTACTGCCCGCTTCCGAAGGGTTCCTGAAAAGAAACCCTGAGACGGCTTCTGCGTTGTGTGAGACATTTCAATATTCTCCAACTGTAGTCATCGAGGTGAAACAATTCCCCTTCAGAATACCGCAGACAAACGCTTCCTTAAACGGCAAACAAGTGGGATTAGTCAATTTTGATAAGAAATACGTAGGTCAACTTCCACGGAACGAATCCCGTTTCTCGCCGAAAAAGTCGTTGGCATTCGCGTATTACCGTACCGCTCGGTATGCTTCTGACGTAACGCATTGTTCGTGATCGGCTAATGCTAGTTCAATTTACGGTTTTATGAAGGTTATTTGATGAGCGACACACTCAGTGAATTCGAAGGCTGTACCCACCTCTCCCGTCTCTTCCGCCGCCGTGGCTACACCATTGAGCGAAACGTCATGTTTCGAGAATATGGTGTCGAATTTCATATCGACGGGTGGGATAAAAAAGCCCGGGTTGGCTTCGAGTATCTGACGAGTGAAGACGACGACCACGACGATCTTGACGTCGAAGAGTTTCAGGCGCTCGGTGACGCACAGCTACGTGGTGAGCTCGCAATTTTTATTATTGATGAAGTTGAACCAGTTTCTACTGAAGCTTTGATTGAAGAAGCTAGTGAATTTCTCGATGAAATTCAATCGTTCCGGCCACTCAGGAAAGTACGGCCAGTGAATACTAAAAAGAAAAAAGGCACCAAGAAGAAAAAAGCTTCGAAAAAGAAACCATCCAAAAAGATAGCCAAAAAGTCAGGAAAGAAACTCGTAAAGAAAAAGTTATCTGCTGTCCGAAAGCCTGCAAAAAAGAAAGCCATCAAGAAAAAGACATCAGCAAAAAAAGTGGCCGCTAGCAAGACGGTAAAGAAAAAAGTCAAAAAGAAAACGACAAAGAAAAAGCGGTAGGGGGCCAAAGTACCCAGTGCCTATCCCCGGTACTCCCATCAGGCTAGGTCATTCCACCAAGACAGATGTATTTAAGTTCTTGATACTCATCCAGGCCATACCGGCCTCCTTCCCGCCCCACTCCAGAACTCTTCACGCCTCCAAATGGTGCTGCCGCTGTTGAAAGCATGCCAGTGTTGATTCCGACCATGCCGCACTCAATTGCTTCGGCAACACGAAAGCATCTATTGATATCCTTACTATAGAAATATGATGCCAATCCAAATTCTGTATCGTTCGCTAATCGTATGACATCAGCTTCATTTTTAAATTTGAAGATTGGCGCGACAGGGCCGAAAATTTCCTCATGTGCAAGTCGCATCTTCGAGTTCACAGCAGTGAGTACTGTCGGTGGAAAAAAGTTCCCAGTCATGGCACCTATATCTCCTTCTGCCTCAATCTTTGCACCACAGTGAATGGCATCATCGACAAGTCCTTTCACTTTCTTGTATGCACGGGCGTCTATAAGCGGACCGACGGTAACATCAGCTACATTGCCCGGTCCAACTCGTAAAACCTTTACAGCTGCTGTTAATTGTTCCACGAATCTGTCATGTATTTCTTCTTGTACAAAGAACCGATTCGCACAGACACAGGTTTGCCCGCTATTTCGAAACTTAGCGGCTAGTGCTCCCTTAACGGCTTGTTCAATATCAGCATCATCAAAAACAATAAATGACGCATTACCACCAAGTTCCAGTGAAACCTTTTTGACGGTGGATGCTGCTTGTTCAGCAAGACTTATTCCAGCTTTTGTAGAACCAGTAAAAGAAAGAGCCCGTACGGTTGGGCTCTTACAGATCGTGGATCCGATTTCAAGCGATGAGTTAATGCTTCCAGTGACGATGTTGAGCACACCAGCAGGTATTCCTGCTCGCCCGGCAAGCACACCCAGCGCTAACGCCGTGAATGGGGTCTGCGGTGCTGGCTTAACCACCATGGTGCAGCCTGCGGCAAATGCAGCAGCCACCTTGCGGAGTATCATTGCAGCAGGAAAATTCCATGGCGTAATTGCCGCGGCGACTCCGACTGGTTGTTTTATGACAAGTAAACGCTTGTCTGGCTGATGAGGTGGAATAATGTCACCATACGCTCGCGTTGCTTCTTCCGCATACCACTTGAGAAATGATGCTGCATACGCAACTTCACCAAGGCTCTCTACTTTTGGTTTCCCACATTCAGCAGTGATAAGTGTCGCCAGGTCTTCGGATGCATCGAGCACCAACTGATACCATGTTAAGAGTAACTCACTCCGCGCTCCTGCTGGAATATCTCGCCAGATAGGAAGCGCTTTTGCCGCTTCGGAAATTGCGACTTGAGTGTCCGTGCTATCCATTTCCGGCACAGTGCCAAGCACCTGTGACGTCGCCGGATCAAGTACCTCAACGCGAGACCCTGAACTGCTTTCACACACATTCTCACCAATCAGCGCTTTTGATTGAAATAATGTTCCATCACTGAGCTTTAAAACCATTGACAATGAACCTTTGCAAACAGGAGGACTTCCCCACAGATACCTTTTAACAGAGACCTTCTAACAGACACTTTATATATGTGCGGTGCTTTCGACCACAGTATACTCAACAGTACGAAAGAACGAGGACGTCAAACGCCAATGGAAACACTTGTGGATTCGGCATGGCCATTATTTCTAAAATTGTGGCCTCATATACTTGCGACAACACTTATTACAGTAAACGTTGCAGCATCGCTCCATGCACTCCTAACAAAGCGTGATACCAGAAGTACCATTGCCTGGGTTGGTCTGGTCTGGCTGTCACCTGGATTTGGTGCCGCAGCCTATGCACTCTTTGGTGTAAACAGGATTCGACGGAAAGCGACACGACTCTGGGCTGGCCGCCGGGAGGTTGTTCATCGAGTCGAAGCTGCTATGCCGTCCAGTGAGCGCATCACCGACGCCATTGGTCCCACAAATGCACTCCTGCGTTCGCTTACGACTCTTGTTCAAGAGGTGACCAAACGCCCATTATTAGATGGGAATACAATTGAGCCATTGCATGGTGGTGATGAGGCATATCCTCGTATGTTGGCGGCTATTGAATCTGCGAAGCACAGCATTGGAATGACATCGTACATCTTTGATAACGATCCAACAGGCAAGCTATTTATCGATGCTCTCTGTCGTGCCGTTAATCGCGGCGTTGCGGTACGGGTTCTGATCGATGGCATAGGGTCTCGGTATAGCTTTCCAACAAGCGTTGCCCTTCTCCGGAAAAAGGGTGTTCCTGTTTCACGGTTTATGCCTACCACAGTCCCATTTTATCTGCCCTATGCCAACCTCCGAAACCATCGGAAAATACTCGTCGTCGATGGACAGTATGGCTTTACAGGTGGTCTCAATATCCGTCATGGATGCTGGCTTTCGAAACATCCGCCCCATCCGGTTCAGGACATGCACTTTGCTCTTACCGGCCCCATTGTCACACAATTGTTGGAGGTTTTTATAGAGGATTGGGCGTTCGCGTCTGGCGAGTCGTTAGGTGCGCTACGCGATGGGAATCCGAAATTAACGTGGCAGCCTAATCTGGAGTTTACTGGAACCAGTCTTGCCCGTGGCATTCGATATGGTCCCGACGACCGGGAGATCGGACGGATAAAACTGATTCTTATTGCAGCCCTTGCCTCTGCTCGTCGGTCAGTAAAAATAATGACACCATATTTTCTTCCTGATGATGCCATTTGCCAAGCACTAGGCGTCGCAGCGTTGCGAGGAGTACAAGTGGACATCGTGCTTCCTCAACAGAACAACCTCGCACTCGTGGGCTGGGCTTCAGAAGCACTCCTGTGGCAGGTGCTCAGTCGCGGCTGCAATATTTGGATGTCGCCACCACCGTTCGATCATACAAAGCTCATGGTGGTCGACTCATCGTGGACACTCTTTGGTAGTGGTAATTGGGATGAACGGAGCATGCGGCTTAATTTCGAATTCAATGTTGAGAGCTATGATGCTGCTATGGCTCAGAAGCTGGATGCACACATTGGTGAAATCATGGGCAGGTCAACACAGCGGACATTGAGTGACGTTGATAGTAGATCGCTGCTGACGCGAGTGAGAGATGGTACAGCAAGACTTTTTGCACCGTATCTCTAGGCACACTATTTCTTCATAAGAATCTATTTCATCATGAAAATTGTGATTGCGGCAAAAACGTCTGGGTTTTCTACGTTTGGAGCTCAAACCACCTTAGCCGTCGAATACCTCAAGGTCTCCCGGTTTGTTGCTAATTCCTTTAGCTGTCCGCCGGGCAAGTTCTTGGATTGCCTGCCTTCCGACTAAACCAAGATCCACAGTCCAATCATTGACATAGAGTTCAACGTGTTTCATGAGCACATCATCGTCAAACTCTTGCGCATGATGACGCATTGTTGGAAGAGTCTCTTCAGGATTGGCAAGGCCATACAACAAGGAGTCGTGAATCACGCGATTTACGGCAGTTAGAATATCGTTCCCAAGGGTTCGTCGCCCGATAATACCACCAAGCGGAAGTGGAGACGCCGTTTCACGTTCCCAACGTGTCCCGAGATCTTCCACTAGGAAAAGGCCCGCTGTTTCCCATGTAAAGCGTCCTTCGTGGATGCACACACCGAAATCAGCTTCGCCATTTTGGAGTTGTGGCATGATCTGAGAAAATACAACATGCTGGACATCGGCGGCATCGCCATAGAAAAGGTCGTAGAGCAGTGACGCTGTGGTGTGTAGGCCAGGACATAAAACACGTTGAGCAGGGTTTGTAGGCGTTGTTTCAGGGGCACTCGCCAACAACAGCGGGCCAACACCAAACCCCAGTGCCGATCCACTTGGCAATACAACGTAGTCATCTGCGAGCAGGATAGCAGCATGAAAGCTTGCTTTTGCAACATCAAACGATTGTGTGAAAAGCCGGTTATTCAATGCTTGAATATCGAGTAGTTCAATCTCGAAATGTAGTCCTCGCCAGTCCACGAGCTGATTCATTAATCCATGAAAGGCAAATGTATCGTTGGGGCAAGTCGAAATACCTAGAGTTATTGTTTGTGTCATTTGGAATTCACTAAAAAATGACCTACGTGGTTCGATACATTTCGCAAAGCTTCTTCAATGTGCCAATTTTGTTGATCACGATCACCAGCCATGTTCGAAATACCACGAATAACAACACAAGGCACCTTCAACATTGTGCACGCAGCAGCAACAGCGAATCCTTCCATATCTTCTGCTGTCGCGGCCGGAAACTGTTTTTTTCTAAGCTCAGCCTCCTCACGGGATGATGATGCTGAGCAGACCGAAAGTAACTCACCCTCATTCTGATGTTGGAGTTGCCCAAGCCGAGACGATTCCCACTGAATAACATCTCCA
>Ga0233431_1005682_pt1 | contig 11839 bp, 14 predicted proteins | sample SI_118_April2016_FD_179867 | JGI IMG/M metagenome (GOLD analysis project Ga0233431, IMG submission 179867) | Seawater microbial communities from Saanich Inlet, British Columbia, Canada - SI_118_April2016_200_MG | ecosystem: Environmental > Aquatic > Marine > Inlet | place: Canada: British...
TCTTACTCTAATGAGTCGATCATCATATTCTTAGCTTCTTTAAAGCTGACTGAAGGAGCATTTTGTTCTTCCTTTTTTGCCTCACGCAGAAAACGAAGGTCATCATAACATGCAAGCTCTTCCTGTAGTTTTAAAAAGTCTTCATACGGAAGAATTGCAAATTCCTTTTTCCCGTTTTTTTCGAGTATTTGTGAGTTTATTGAAATCATGATCTCCCTCCGCTATTTATAGACATCTTTACGATGACGAATCCTATAAATGGTTAATTGTTCTTCCTCAATTTCAAAAAGAATTCTGTAATCGCCGACTCTTAGCCGATACTCTGGTGTGAAATTTGTTAAACGTTTTACATCTCCTTTTAACCCTCCTGACATATTTTCAATGTGCTCAAAGATGTGTGCCAGTTCAAATTTGGAGATTTTTCTGCAATCCTTCAAAGCTCTTGGTTTAAATTCAATTCTATATTTCATTTATTTGCCCATAACTGAAATTGAAAATTTTGATAGAGAGCAACAGGATATATGGATTATCAAAAAGATGTAAAATAATATCATCTTTTAGGATCCTAATTGGTTAGCCTAAGCTCCACTAACAGGGCTCTGTCATACACTTGCTTTCATACACTCTCTCAAGAAACCCAACGCCCCTAATTATGTAACTCGATTCATTGAGGTTTATACCATCCTCTTAAAAAGTCTGTGTGGGTCCGTGTGGGTCTGCCTGTCGAAGATGCCGCTAAGCGGTGCCCCATGAAATGCCCTTTTCTTTTCTATTTCATTGGGGTGGTTAATTCGTCATTTCCTGACAGCAACGAAATATGCCTGCTTGTTGTATGGGTTGTCTGATTTGAAAAGGACCTTGCTGAATCCGATTTCGTTTATGAGCAGATCAGACAGGTGTTCCGAATCGTAAAACGTGGCGATCTTCATCAGTTCCTTGTTGGCGTCACATATCTTTTTCAGGTGATGGACGTTGGGTCCGTCATAACTCCCGTTCATTATGTCCTGAATGACACCGGGTTTTGCTACCCCCCCCCGTAATTTCTTGGATCATCTGACCATAGGGTTCCTGGATTTTGGTGGTAATGGTTCTGGTCGTAGCGACAATCGTCTCGGATCCGTCGTCATTCATAACAAAACCACCGTAAGGGATTGCATACGGATCAAATTTGTCGATGTCCAGCCGCCGCTCATTTTCTTGCTGAAGGTAATTCATGAAATCAAAAACAGAATACCGGAGTTGGAAATACTGGAGGAGCTGGTCTTTATCCGTAATCTGTTTAAAAACAAAGGTATCGGAGAGTTCTCGTTTTTTTGGTTTTTCCTTGCTGAAAATTACGCCAACCAGATCAACGAGATGGGGTTTGATGAGGGCATGCGTGACAGGTTTTGATACATATCTGTAAACGCCGTTTTCTCTGGAATTGATGACGGAAACATCCGTGGCGTACCCTGTAACAAGAAGAGCACCTATTTTTCTACCGGCATACGCCCACCGCATTCTGCCGACAAATTCAGATCCGCGCTCCCCGGGCATTCGTTCGTCAACGTGGAGAAGCTGCACAAGTTTCGGGTTTTTCTTGAAGTTTTTCTGAAGAATTTTATCAGCTTCATTTGTGTTTTTTGCCTCCGAAACAGATCCGGAAGCCTCTTTCCCAAGAATGCCATCAAAATCCCCCAGAAAAATCATATCCTTGTACATTAAAGCAGTGTCCTTAAGGACAAGAGGGTCATCGTCAATTACGAGGATGTTGTATTTGATAGTCTCGTTGCGCATGGTTATTATCCCTCAATCTCCCTCAGGACGTTTATTCCTCATTCAGCCGTCTTTTGACAACCACCAGGTGTGTCGGGCAATCCAGGATGTACACCACCTTCAGTTCAACGCCCAAACCACTTAACAGCCCTGAATCGGACATCAGCTCCTTCCATTCCTGGAAATTCATGCCAGCCTGAATGGAGTTAAGATAAATCTCCTTCTGAAGCCCTTCAGGATAAACCGTACCGAATTTGGCTGCATATTCGGTCCGTTTTTCTTCGTTTTCAGGCCTGCAAACGTCCTTTATGAAAATTGCACCGTCGTCTTTCGTAACCCTCTGAATCTCTTTCAACACCTCCAGCATCTTCGTTTTATCCGGAAGGTGATGAAACAGGTGATTGCAGACCACCAAATCAAAATACCCATCGTGATATGGCAATCTGGCCACGTCGCCAACATCGTAATTTATCAGGCCGCCTATGCCTTCTCTTTGGTTTAGCTCTTTTGCCTTACGGATCATGGTTTCAGACAAATCTACGCCATAGACCTCATATGACTTATTCTCTTTAAAGAGCATTGACGCAATTGTTCCTTCGCCGCAACCAACATCAAGGACCTTTCCTTCAGTTACACCAAGATTGACTGCTTCTTTTATAAAGGGTTTGTTGATTACAATGTGATGGGTCAGGCCCGCAACCATTTGTTCATACTCCATCACTTCAACATGTTCAGCCATGGCTTCTTCAGGTTCCAGAATACGTTCCGAAGGTTTCTTGCTGTAAGCGTATGTGATCGGAGGAACCGCTTCAAACCGCGGATGAAAGCGGTTGGACCTGGCAATGCTTCTGCTGTAATCATTAACCGTTCTATAGTTATCCACCAGATATGGATAATATGTTGAAAAAATAGCGTAATCGCTTCTCGCCTTGAAATCAACCAAGCCCCACTTGCCAAGCATTCCGCTTGCTCTGGCGCTCAGGCAATGTTCGTCAGTGAGGTTGATAGCGTAGCCTGCCTCATACAAGCGTTTACCCATGGTGGAAGTCAGTTCAACCATTTCTTTCCAGGGTTTCCCGTTCAAGTGAACGGGAACATCAGGCCAGGTCTTCGGATCCTTGGCAAGTTCATAATTGTACCTGAGCCATACCTGCAAAAAATCGTCCGGGACTTCAAAACCGAATTTGTCCTTTTCCGTTAGCCATCGAGACCCGGGAAGCGGGCATGAAGGTGTTATGAGAACTGAATCTGCCTTGCATCCTCTATCCTCAAGTCTACGCAGAAAATCTATATTGTCTTCCAGAAGCACTTCCTGTGTCACGGTTGAATCCGGGAGCAAAGGCGCGGGATAGATGAAACTGAGGCCGACATCAACGTGACGGCTCATTTTTTTTGCGGATTCTTTCAGGGCAAGAACCGTGTAGAACATGTCATCGACGGCATTACCTTTTTCCATTGCATGGTCCAGGACCTCCTGATTGGCGGCTTCAACACCCAAGAAGATAGCCTTCAAACCTGCTTCAATCATGGCCTCGTACCGTTCAATCAGTTTCCCGTATCTCGCTTCTGCGTTGTTTTCCGCCCTGGTAAACATGGAAAATTCGAGGTTTATCCCTTCTTCCAGAATTCTCCTGGCGATTTTTGCGCCTTTAGCAGAAGAAGTGGCAGAGCTGGACAATCTGAAAAGCCCCACATCCTGGCAGATGAGCTCCCGAATTTGTGCAATCAGATGATCTATCTTTTGCGTTCTGTAACCCCCCATGGCGTTATCATGACCGCAGAGCGCACACCCTTTTCTGTAGTAACAACCCAATTCGTCCTCAACCACGGCAATGTTTACTTTTCCAGGGGAAAAATCATATTTCGGCATCGGTTTTTCTGTCATGGGCATGAGGTTCTTGTCTGATTTCTTGATTTGTCCATTGTCCCGATAGATCAAGTTGGGGATTCCGCCCTTTCTTGCTTCTTCAACAATCACTTCCATGATGGCATTTTTCTTGAGACCGGACTCTTTGCTTTTCCTGATCAATTCAGATACCTGGACCAGCGTCTTTTCGCCTTCCAGATAAACGGCGAGATCAATTTCATTGCCCACCAAGGCTTCTTCGTGGAAATTGTTTATCTGGGGGCCGCCTGCAATGATAAAGGTTTCAGGAGAAGCCGTTTTTAATTTTTCAGCGAATCTTTCCGTGCAGGTAAACCGTTTCCCCAGCCACGTCTTCATCCCCACAATATCGATTTTTTCTTGAATGACCTTCTCAACTAATTCATCAAGATATCTCTCCATTTTTTCTTCAGTAACCGCGGAAAGGACCTCTTGGAGGTCATCCCATTTTTTCTTGAGTTCAGTCTTTTCTGAATCGGGGATGGTGGGTGTGAAAACATCCGGCGCCAGGTTGTTGAGCAGAATTGACAGTTCCGTTGAAGTGTATCCAAAGCGATCCTTTTGATCCGGCAGGTCAGTTTTCACGAAGTTGTCCATGAAATCGATGTCTGCCGGGTCTTCAACAACCACAAGTATTCCGTTATCCTCACAGGCGGCCTTAAGCAAAGCCAGACCATTATCCAGGAAGCCGTCACTTGTTGAATAGACTTTGCCCAACGTTGAGTTCCACAGCAAAACTTTTGTCATCTTGTCACCTATCATACAGAGTACCCTTTTAATGGGCATCCATCGCTTTGATCAGCTTCATAGCCTTCTTGCTCAGCATAGCAATCACCATTGGGGCAGAAGCAGAGATATCTGTCTTTAGAGAGTTTCCCAAGAAACTGGCTATGCACTTGTCGTTGCACTTCTGGAGGCAAATCCTTTTTCACATCCTGAACCATTGCAACTGTTATATTCTGGACCTTGTTTTCCAAAAAGATATCCATATCCGGCAGGCGCCGCCAACCATATTTGGCATACATGGCTTCATGCCTCAAATCGCACTGGCCAAATATAACGCTGATTCCATTGATCAGAGAATGTGTAATCGCCAAAAGAATTGCTGATTTTGAAAGCCCATACCCTCTGTAGTCAGGGTGATCAATAATCCTGCTGTATTCCCCGTAGCGCGCACCCTGTTTTCTGTAATTCCTCAATACATGCTCAATATCCAAAGCCTCGGCAACCAAGAAATCAGCCCGTCTTTTTATCTCAACAAAACTACCGAGAGAATCAACTACACCCGTGTTAATGGATCTATCGATCAATGATATGGGAATTCGCCCCCCCGAGATTTCTTGGATCATCTGATTATAGGGTTCCTGGACCTCGGTGGTAATGGTACGGATCGTGGCCACAATGGTTTCTGAGCTATCCCCGTTTACGACAAACCCACCGTAAGGAATCGAATACGGATCGAATTTGTCTATGTCCAGCCTTCGTTCATTCTTTTGTTGAAGATAGTTCATGAAATCAAAAACAGAATATCTCAGCTGAAAATATTGGCGCAACTGCTCTTTATCCGTGATCTGTTTGAAAACAAAGGTGTCGGTAATTTCCCTTCTTTTGGGTTTCTCTTTGCTGAAAATGACTTTTACGAGATCATCGAGGTGCGGCTTTATAATTCCTGGCGTGACAGGCTTTGAGACGTATCTGTAAACCCCTTTTTCTCTTGAGTTGATAACCGAAACGTCCGTTGCATATCCTGTAACAAGAAGCGCACCGATCCTTCTGCCGGCATAAGCCCACCGCATCCTGTCAACAAACTCAGAACCCCGCTCATCAGGCATTCGTTCATCAACGTGGAGAAGCTGCACAAGTTTGGGGTCTTTCTCGAAGTTTCCCCGAAGGGCCCTTTCAGCTTCCTTTGTGTTCTTTGCTGCCGAAACTGAACCTGAAGCCCCCTTCCCCAGAATATCATCAAAATCCCCAAGAAAAATCATGTCCTTATACATCAAGACGGCGTCCTCAAGGACAAGAGGATCATCATCTATCACGAGGATATTGTATTTGAGGTTTTCGGTAGTCATTGTTGAAATTCCTTTTCTTTTATTGGCCACGGACTCACACAGACAGACACGGACAAAAAAACATGAACCGTTTCATTTCGGAAAAAAGAAGCATCTGTCCCATTTTCCGTAATGGGTTGTGTCACTTCACTAGAAGATTTTCCATCTTCGTAATGAAACCAGCGCCCTGGTCGAGAAATATCCTGACCTCTTCGGCCTCGAAGACCCGGAGCGGCTGGTAATCGCCTTCGTGGCGACTGTCGAAAATTTTGTTGTAGAACTTACCCCAGATTGGTTCAACAATACCCGTCTTTATGAGGTCTTTATGGAGCGCGGCCTTCACCCCCGTGTGCTTCTTGAAAGAGCGCCCCTCCTTTAATAAAACCGCTGTCAAGGCATAGAAGCAGGCATAATACAGATTCCTCACTGCCGTTGTATTTCTATCTGAATCGTATTCGCTCTGGGCCGCTTCCATGGACTCATGAGCTTTTTCCACCCAGTATCTGATGAGTGCAATCTTATGGGAATTTTCTATGGGACCTTTCTCTGTCATGGAATCATGACCCCTTCCTTGTCGATTTCCCCGTGGATCGGGAGAACAGTGCAAATTCCCTCATGCCAATCGTAAATCGTATTCACCACAATGCTGATCAGGACGCCGTGTCTCATTTCCACATCAAAAAGAGCTTCAATGATTGCATGTCGCTCCTTCCAATGAAGAGGTTCCGTCGTCAATAAAAGCAGATCAATGTCCGATTCCTCACGGCTATCTCCACGGGCCTTTGAGCCAAAAAGGATGACCTCCTTCACCAAAAATTTTTCCTTAAGCATCCTTGTAGCTTCCCGTATGGCCTTGTTTTCATTGTTGTTCAAAGACAGGTCATCAACAGTTTTCATGTTATTCCTCGATTCTTATTTAGCCACGGACTCACACAGACACGGACAAAACTGAATGAGTGAAGATACTGAAGAACAAATCGGTTTATTCTTTTTCAAGCCCAATGTCTGTGTGTGTCCGTGTGGGTCTGTGGCTAAATCATTCCTTTTCAAGATCCAGTTCCACCACCAATTCTGTGGTGTACCCAGCCAGTTCCGATTCCCGGCAATATATCTTTCCGTAGTCCAGTTCATCAAGGATGAATCTTGCGGTGTAAAGCCCGAGGCCAGTCCCTGATTCCTTGGTAGAGTATTTCTTCTCAAAAATCTTTTCTTCCTGCCCCTCAGGAACACCTATCCCGTTATCGTGTACGGAAACAATCGTTTTTTTGTTGCGCAGCTCGGTTTTTACGAGGATATTGCCCCTGTAACCCTTGTCTTGTCTCACTTTTTCTTCGATAACGGCGTCCCTGGCGTTCTTCAATAGATTCATGAAAACGCCCCGGTTGAATTGCCTCGAATCATAGTTTTTTGGGACTTTGTCACATCCCAAGTCTGTTTCCACATCAATAAAGGAGCGATAGTTCCGATCAATGATCAGGTTGATGCTCGACTGAAGGTCCCGGTGTATATCGTTTAGGCCTTCTTCGCGGGGGTTGTATACTTGCCTGAAATCCTCGTACCCCCCGATAATCTCACGATAAGCCAGTTCTGCTGTCCCTAAACTGGATTCAAGGCTGCTCACGAGATACTGGAGCTTTTGAAAGTCCACATCTTCACCGCTTTCTTCCTTTAGCGCCGGGCGTTGTTCCAGAAAACCAAGAACGTTTTTGGATTCACGCACCAGGTGGGTGGTGCGATTCAGCATGTTGCCAATGGGTTGAAGCAGGTTCTTGTTTTCATGAAGGATCTGCGCGCCCACATCCTCGCTTGTTTGAAGGACTTCCTTGATTCGAAGCTGTTGATCCAGGAAGTGTTCCCGCTCCTGTGCCCGCTTCAGCGCCTCGGTGCGTTCCGCCACCTTTTTTTCCAGGTCCCTTTTGTATTCCTCGTTTTGGACGATCAGTTCGTACTTACGAACCGCATTGGCCACCAGATTATCCAAAAAGGTAATGTCCTGGCCTTTGTCCACATAGCCTTCCGGTTTGAATTTGTTGATGACGTTCTGCAGGTCGTGCTCCGACTGAAAGGCGGTATAAAAGATGATGGGGACATTGGGGGATTTGGCTTTGAGTTTGGGGTAGGTGGCGAAACCGTTCTGTTCCTTCATCTTTACATCAAGGATAACGCAGTGAACCGCGTCTGAAAGGGCCTCAACAGCGTCCCTGCCGCATTCAGACGTCAAGACTTCGTACTTGTGGGAAAACACACTGCCCAGGCCGCGACGAATCGACTCGTCATCGTCCACTACGAGGATCAGAGACTTTGGTTCGTCACGGAGATGGTTTTCTTCGGTTTCAAATTTTTTGAGGAGGTCAGTAAATTCTGTCATTTTTTAAACCATAATCAGCCACAGACACACACGGAGAGACACAGACAAGGGCTTGGATAAGGACATTAGTAAATGTCTGTATCTACCGGTTCTTCAGGCAGCAAATTTCAGGATTTCGAATTCAACATTCTTCCCACTGGTTTTCTTGACAATCGCTTCAATGGCTTCGGCAACATCATCTTTTAGGAAAAACTCCCCGCATTGCTCACAGAGTTTCGCCGGAACTCCCTTGATAAGAATGAAATTTTCCTCCGTATCTACGGGGAAATTAACCTTTCCATTTTTCATATCTCCTTTACAAAGAATACATTGCATGGCCTATCTCCTTCGTGTCTGAAAATCTTCTTCCCACTTGCTTTTATCGGGTTTATAAACTGTACTGACCCAGAGGTAGTGTTGGTTGACCGAGCATACGATGTGTATGGGAATTCCTTCATAATGTCCCAACAGCAAAAAGCTCGGGAAGGGAAAATCATCCGGATATTCTTCGACTATGATTCCATCCTGAATCGCCCGTTTGACTGCACCTCGTGAAATGTCTCTCTCCAACATCCTTTTCAAGGCGTGCCCGCGCCAGACGATCCTGTTTTCCACGATTTCTTGTCTAATCTTTTGTACAATGTTCATTTTGAGATCACCTGGAGGGTTATGTTGTCTGTTGCCCTTTAAAGCAGCTTCAGCACTTCCGTGGCTTAAACATTATAAGGCAGCATCACTGAAAACTTAGTCCCCGTGCCTGGTTTTGATTTCACTTCAATTCGGCCATCATACAATCGTATCAGACGCTTTACAACACCCAAACCCAGCCCGGTGCCGGTTGTGGGTTTCGTGGAATAAAAGGGCTCAAAGATTTCATTAAGATTCTTTTCCGAAATGCCGGGGCCGTTATCGGAGACGTTGACAACGAAACCCTCGTGGGCCATATCTTTATCCACCGTAATCCCGATTTCTTTCTGCCTGTCATACGCTGATTCTTCCAGGGCATCTTTAGCATTTAGAATCAGATTGCTGAATATGGAGTTCATATGGATGTCATCAGCTTTCACAATCGCTTTTTCAAGCCCAGATACCGAATACTTGATGCCGATCCTTTCAAAATCCTGTTTATACCGTTCCCCATACCCTTTGAGCATGGCGACCATATCAACTTCCGCATCTCCTGGCCTGAACTCAGACATCCTGGAATACTCACGGATCTGGGTGGTGATGGAAAGCGCGCGATTAAGATCGCTGGAAACTCCCGAGTGAACATGGGATAGATGATCAGCGATCTCCGCGATGATTTTGAGTTCGGGCAAAACGAGGGTGGCGATTTCTTCTCTGGGGACCTTGTACTTTTCGTGGATCAACGAGATATTTTTGAGCAGGCCGGTGACTGAATCCTTCAGAATCTGAGCAGACGACGTTCCCTGGTCTTTGTAATTCAGCGTGGTCTTGAATTCGAGTTGGGCACCTGCAAGCGCATTCCGCATCTCATGGGCAAAACCGCCGGTTATTCGGTGTTCGAGAGTGCGTTTTTCGGCTTCAATGAGTCGAGTTTGGGTTTCTCGGAGGTCTTTTGTTCTTTGCTCAACCATGCCTTCCAGGTCAGTCGCATATTTCTGAATTTGTTCCAGGGCTTCGTTTCTAACTTTCACTGCAATACGAGTCTGCGTAAAACTATGCATAAGCCCATCAAATACTTCCTTTTTAGTCATTCCAAATCTAAAAAGATAAGGTGCTTTTTGCCTTAACGTGAGCACGTCGCATTCAACATTTATAATGAAATAAGGTGCTTTGAATAAAGTGCCCTTTTTGGCAACTTCCTCCCCGTCCAGAACGATATCTTTTGTTAACATCACAGCCTTCGGCCCTTCCCCGGTTTCGCTATATTTGCCCAGGAAAACTTCTTCGGATGGGTCTCCGTATTTGTTTGGCCGCGTTTCAGGCACCAGAAAGACCTCTCTTCCTATAACTTTGGGCTCACGACTTTGCGGATCAGTGATCAGCAGTTTGCCGCTCATAATCCTGGCATCCAAATTAAAGCGGTCAAATTCTCTATTGAGCAATATTAAAGGGTCATATTCCACCAGAGGTTGAGTCACTGCCGCTCGATCAAGGCCCCATACTTCCGGCGCTGAAGCTACAATCCCTCGAATATGGGGATCACTGCAATAATCACTGTGCGGGTCTATATCTTCATGGAACTTTATCCTATATGTTGTCTTGATCCTGCCATTCTCCTCATGAGGCTTCACAATGATGTCGAACTCTTTTGTGTCGTTAAAATTTCTATTAAAAGTTGGCACTCTCTCATACAGCGCTTTTGGTCCGGCCATGATCCTCTTGAAATACTTAAAACTGCCCCAGGATTGATAACTTGCAGAAGATGCTCCACAATTAAAAAAGAAGTTCGGATCACCAACGAGCTCTTTCGCCTTGTGATATATTGTCCTATAGTTTTCTAGAGTATCCCACTCATCCTCATTCAGGTAATAGCTCTCTGCATCAGGATACCTATCAAGTGGGTAATCTATACCCTCAAGTAAATTGCCCAAATCTCCCAGAATACTTCTTAGATAGGTCAAGACTATCTTCGTGTTTCTGTTGCTGACGCAATCCTTCCTACTCATGATTCATTACCCCTCATCAGGTATTTACTACGTGCAGCTACGCTATTCCTCGTTCCCACGCTCTGCGTGGGAACGATAGAAATTTGTGTTTCGAACCAAACAACAGTTGCTGGTTATTTACGGGCCAAAACGGTGTTGGGGCTCACAATCCGCAATCATAATAGGAGGTTGGCATTCTCGTTCATAAGGCATAGACGTCGTCATGAGGCCCAAGCAGAACGAACTTGATGGTATCATCAGGTGTTTCCCGACAATCCGAACAGGCTACGACAACATCATCACCCTTTTTCCTGCACACTTCACAATACAGGTAGATGATAATGAAATTGCGTTTCACGGGACACGAATAAAATCCTTGCCGATTACCCTTCAGCGGTTCCCCAAAGGCAATGGGGTTTTCGATTATCATGTCGACCTTTTGCTTGATCGTTTTCTTGATCGAGGCGTGTTTCTTAACAGCTTTCAGGAAATCGGCTTCAAATCTGGCCTCCATCAGTCCCCAAAGACCTCATCGTATGAATGCCACTGCGCGGTTCCTGCGCGCAATTTGGCCTGAGCATCTTCCATCGCCTTTTGAAAGGCAGGGTGGCCGAGAATCGTTTCCATATGTTCCCCCTCGACACGCCGCTTCAAGACCAGCAGGTATTGCGTTAGAATATTTGCTACCGACGTACGGTTTTCAGCTGCAAAGTCCTTGGCAAACTCGGCGAGGTCCTGGTCAAGGCTCACGTTGAGACGCGTTTTAGACATAACAAGCCTCCTTGGTTTTTGTTCCCACAATACGCACGACGGGAACAGATGTCAAGATTAATGCGCAACTCATTGACTGTACACAAGAAATGTCAAGAGACCGACTCGATTCTAAAGCAGACACAAAAAAACCTTGACAAATGAAATAAATTTGCTATTATTTATTGTTTAATTCAAGCAGTTTGTCGCGGAAAAAAGGCGGATATCAAAAATATTGTTTTACCAGTAAACCACTTCAAGGAGGCTCAGCTTGGCGAACCATAAATCTGCTCTTAAAAGGGCAAAGCAAAACGAGATTCAGAGGATTCAAAACAAAGGATACAAGACCAAGGTCAAAAAGGCTGTTAAAGAAGTCCGAACCGCCATTACTGAAAACACACCCACTCAGGCCAGAGCATCACTGGATAAGGCTGTTTCC
>Ga0233431_1005683_pt1 | contig 11838 bp, 5 predicted proteins | sample SI_118_April2016_FD_179867 | JGI IMG/M metagenome (GOLD analysis project Ga0233431, IMG submission 179867) | Seawater microbial communities from Saanich Inlet, British Columbia, Canada - SI_118_April2016_200_MG | ecosystem: Environmental > Aquatic > Marine > Inlet | place: Canada: British...
GTAGTATCATCTATGAAATCAGGCAGTGCGCCATGTGTATCGAGAGCTGTATCAGGATAATACTGTCCCAGACCCGATGTCGAGTCATCGTCAGCAGCCATATTAGCGCTGAACGCAAAGAGCTGAAGAGCTCCGGCATCTCTGAATGTTACTTCAGGAGCGCCAGTATCTCCATGGGAAATATTTTGACCTGATGTAGTGGAGAATGTTATTGAATAATCATCCTGATTTGCAGTTCCGGGATTAAGATCCGTTATAACCGGGAACATAATCCAAAGTTTGTCGCCGGCAACTACAACACCGGGCTGAACAATTGCAATCGTCGTCGGAGATGTACCGTCAACGGTGAAAGCAACACCGGAATCAGTGGTAAGAGCCACTTCTTCCGAAACATTGGCATCGTCATCGGTATCTGCAACATAAACATAATCCGGCAAATCAATTGTAAGGTTTTCCGCAGCACCAACAGCTCCGAACGTAATCTCAATTGTCTGCCAAAAATAATTATCGTCATTGAAACCATCAGGACCATTTACATAAGCGCCCTTCGGCAGCTGAGACGGCAGCACTGTCATTACAGTAGTACCGGTTCCGGCTGTGGTTGTCGGTTTCGTAAGGATTCTGACAAGCCCAAGTCCGGCTACCAGATCCTGATCGATAGTAAATCCATCCGCAATAAGCAGAGCATCGTCGAAATTTTGAGCATATGTTCCGGCAGCTGTAATATCAATAATTGCAACCGGGACTGTCAGCTGAGAAGCATCAAAATCAGACTGTATCTGAATATTAGGACTTGCGCCGGCAAGTGCTACGTCTGCGCCGCCGACAAGTTTATCTGCAAATCCACCCGTTACCGTCACCATGTATTTACTTTCGGTGTTGGTAAAAGTGATAGCGCCGGTTACTGTCAATGTACCGACAGCGTCACCGTCGCTGGCTCCGGGTGCGAGGATAGAAGTTTGAGTCATAGCAAGAGCACCGGGAATAGTTCCTGTTCCGGCGATCGTTGCCGAGTTGCTCGCCGTTACGGTACTTGCGCCGGTGCTAACACCATTGAAGTTGGCCGTTCCGGCAGTAATCGAAGTGGCTCCCGTGTATGTGTTTGCGCCGTTAAGTGTCAGAGCGCCAACGCCGGTCTTGGTTACAGTTCCAACACCAGTACCAATTACACCGTTCACAGTGAGATCGGTCGTTGTTCCGAAGGTCAAGTTAAATGCTCCGGAAATACCGCCGACACCGAGTGTAAGCGTACCTGCTGTAGTATTGATTGTGGCGTTATCGGTTAACGTGATAGCTCCTTCCCAGGAGTTATCGCCGCTAACGTTCACAAGCTCAGCGGCTGCATCGACGTTCAGTGTCAGTGCTTCGTTGCCGACTACAGTACCGCCCTGAAGCTCGATAGTTCCGCCATCGAGAACCGTACCGGCTGCAATTGTACCTGTAGCGGTAGCATTCTGAAGATTGAGTGTACCGGCAGTGACAGTCAATAGACCTGTATAGGTGCTTGCGCCTGTCAGTGTCAGTTCATTCGCGCCGGCCTTTGTTAACGCGTTACCGGAAATGATACCCGCATACGTTTGGTCGGCATCTTGAGTAACGGTAAGTGTACCGATAATGGCTACATTACCACCGGTTGTACCACCGCCTGAAAGAGCGCCCATTGTCTCGGTCGCACCGGCTGTGAATAATGCTGATGCAACATTGGCCATTATAACATCGCCGTGAGCATCGTCAAGAGCAGCACCGCCGCTTATTGTCAGATTTCCGCTACTAACAGTTGTAACGCCGTCGTAAAGGTTCGTTCCCGATAAGGTCACAACGTCGGTAATAGCGGTCATGTTTACCGTAACACCGCCAGCGGCATCTGCGAAGCTTCCGCTGATTGTGATACTTTCGTCTCCAATTATCGTCAGCAAATTACCGGCGATAGTGATAGCCGTATCAATCTCGCTGCCTAAACCGGCAACAGATGACTTGATAGAAGCTGCGCCTGCAAGTGTTACCGTAGGAACCCAATCCGCCGCATTGATGGTTGCACCAACTGTAAGGATACCACCAGTCATGGTGATGTCCTTTGCTCCGACTCCGAATGCAGCAGCATTGGCAAGCACAAGTTCACCACCAGCAGCTGCAATTGTTACGTCGCCGGTAAAAGTGTTGGCGCCGGAAAGCGTCACTACGCCCACAGTGGTCTTAGCTAAAGGAATACCACCAGCGAGAATAGCGCTCACAGTACCTGCCTCCATTGCATACGTCGTACCTGTCAATATACCGGTAGTACTTGAGATCGTTCCGCTGGTCAGCGTTACCGTACCAACGGTGTCGTCAAATGTGACAAGATCATACGTACCGCCGGCAACTGTAACATTGCCGGAGGACAATGCATCGTCAACGCCGTAACGAAGCGTACCTGCGCTGACTGTTGTCAGGCCGGTATGTCCGTTTGCGCCGGTTAAAGTAAGAATACCAGCGCCCGATTTAATCAACAGACCTGCTGTGACATCGGTATTACCGGCATATGTTGTGTTTGTTGCCTGCGCTACAGTCAGTGTAAATGTAGACAGGTCGATATCTCCACCAGTTGCACCACCGCCGGCAAGCGATTTGATAGTATCGTTACCACCATTTAAATCGATTTTCGCATTGGCAGCATCAGCGAGCGTAATATCCGAAGCATCTGAAATCATGTCCGCTGCGCCATTAGTGAGTACACCTGAGGTAATAGTGGTATCACCTGAGTAGAGATGTGCCACAGTATTGACCGTAATAACAATAGCTCCGGTCATGTCAAGTGTGAGACCACCGGTTCCTTCCATACCACCGGTGAGAGCCATAGCTCCGTCGCCCTGTAATGTCAGTGTATAACCGGCATTAGTAATAGGAGCAGAAACTATAAAAGCTACACCCGAGGTTACGATTTCGGCATTAGCGCCAAGAGTAATGGGACCTGTCCAATCATTTACTGCATTCGTTGTGTTTACAAGTCCATCTGCTCCATTAAGAGTCAACGGCTCAGCACCATATGCGATACCGGCACCATCGAGCTCGAGAGTTGCGCCGCTGGCGACTACGGTTCCAACAGGAGTTGTTCCTAATGCCTCATCAGTCGTGGCAATAATTTTTCCTGCTGAAATAGTTGTGAGGCCAGTATAAGTATTATCAAAGCCAAGTGTAAGCGTTCCAGCACCGGTTTTTGTTAATGTACCGGTTGTGGTGGCAATTGCGACAGTACCAAAAGATGTATCGCCATCACCAGCAACAGTAAGGTCAAACGTATTACCGCCGACACCACCGATGAATGCAATTGAACCGGCTGTAGATGTTAATGTAGCATCTGCAGACAAGGTAATAGCACCATCATAAGTATTAACACCGGAAACGCTTTCAAAACTCGCGCCGCCTGCCAGTGTGAGAGCTTCAGCACCAACATCAGTGCCACCCTCGATCTGGAGTTTTGCGTTTGCAGCCGCAGCAACGGTAACACCACCGGCAATAGTACCTAAGCCAGTATCATTCTGGACATTGACTGTACCTTGAGTGATCGTTGTTACGCCAATATGAGCATTCGGTCCCGCAAGCGTCACGACATCCGTTAAATCATCCATATTTACTACTACAATAGTACCAGTACCAGCGCTTTCAATAATGTTTGCTGTTGCGCCGATAGTGATATCATTGCTACCATTGAATGTAATTGTGTTTCCAGCACCAGTTCCCTGAACATCAACGGTACCACCGATTGTAAACAGTCCCGTTGAGTCATTATTGAGAACAAGGTTGCCAAGATCAATAACATCCTGGTCACCGAGAATCTGGGCTGTATTGGTGCCTGTAACTGATATTGTTGATCCCGCGTCAAGCGTAAAAGCACCAGTTGCGAGAGTCAAAGTAACAGCGCCGCCTGAAGTATCAAACGTAATTGAGTTAACGGCTTCTGCGCCATCAGTTAAGGGTTGATTCGCAGCAAATACAATCGTGATATCATCGCCAGAAACCGGAATTCCGTTCGGAGTCCAGTTCGTGCCCGTATCAAAATCTGTATCTGTAACACCATTCCATTGATAAGCAATAGCAAACGCGTTGCTTGCTACGCCAAACATAAGGAGCAGTATTAAAAAGATTAATCGTTTTGTACTCATTAGAAATTCTCCTTAAAAAAGAATTTTGCTTCATGAAAAAATAAAAATTTTTAAACTAATGCAAGAGCTACTTTAGCCCTTTTACTACACCTTTTACATTAATACCAACAATAAATAAGCCTTAATCGGTGAAACAAATTGTGAAACATAAAAATTCGAAAAACATGATTACCTATACGTTATTATCATAGGCTATACCCCTTTCAAGTATTTGTTTTCTCGTTTAAAGTTAAGTTTCTTCATATGTTCTCTTTCTATATATGTATTATCTTTTTAATAGCAGAATTTCACATGGGTATACTTTTCCATGTATATGTTATCGGAACACTTTTTGTTAAACTTTAGCAATTAATTTAAATTATTATGATATTTTATTTTTTCCTCCGAGCCTTATGTGCCAAACGCCGCACGCTGTTCGTTAATCCGAAAAAACACAATTACCCGCTAAGTGAAAGTGCACAATTAGTGCCAAATACCACACATCCGGCACAAAAACATTTTCTGCCCGAACGCAGCATCAGCACATCTTATTGTATTTATTTGCCTTAGGTGTGCCAAAATAAATCGCGAACGCCGCAGACGCCCTGGCAACACATATAAAACATCTATAAACAAAGAGTTCGAATCCGTAAAATTTATCCATATAACCGGAATATTTTTCCTCTTTTTTCGTGAAAACGCAGGTTTATTATGTCTTTAACTTTTTTTATATTATTTTTTTATATCCAGACGATACTTTTTTATTTTTATACGGATTTTCCCGTATGCAGACATACTTTGTCAGCTGGAGCAGACAATTGTAATCCTTTCCATACATTATCGGCACAAAATGATTATTTCGTTAATTTTCCAAAGACACGGAAAAACCGCTTGACAGTATAAGATATTACACGCATATTAATGTATAAGATATTACACGGATAACGCGCTGCATTCGCTTTAACGGAGGCTTTCATGCTAAAGAAATTAACCGCCCGGCAGGAAGATATTTTATCATTTATCAAAGATTTCGCAATCGACAAGGGATATCCGCCCACAATTCCCGAAATTCAGGAAGAATTCAACATAAAATCCCCGAACGGCGCCAATAACCATCTCAAAGCGCTTATCCGCAAAGGGTATATCACCCGTGATTCCTCGCGGGCGCGGGCTTTGAACATTGTCGGGCTGAACGACGGACTGCCGATTTTGGGTAATGTCGCTGCCGGAGCGCCGATACTTGCGGAGGAAAATCTCGCCGGATATTTTAAAATGCAGGATCTTTACCGAAGCTCCGATGATGTGTTCATGCTTCGTGTCGCGGGTGAAAGCATGATAAAGGCGGGTATTTTCGACGGTGATTACGTTATTGTCAGAATGCAGCAGACGGTGGATGCCGGAGAGATCGGCGTTGCGCTCATCGACGGCGAGGCGACGGTTAAGCGCATATACTGCGACGGCAACATAGTCGAGCTTGTTCCGGAAAACGATTCCATGAAACCGATTACCGTGACCCGTGCAGATCCCTCGTTCAGCATCGGCGGGAAAGTTATTGGTGTGGTCCGTCAAATGTAACATGCCGGCCATTCGGCTCAACAATAACCGGACATCGGCGATTACGTATTTCCTACCGCTGAAAGCCATACACTGCGGGCAAAGGTTTGCCGTGCCCGAAAACCCTGAACATTGAATGCACTTATCCTATGGAAAAATGGTATGCCGCATGTAATGAAACCGCCGCCGAATTATATGATTCAATCCCGGAAACATACAGAACACGGACGTTCCCGGGTATAATCGGCGATATAAAAGCGCTGTCCTCAAAAAAAGCGCTGTCTCTTTTTACACGCAAGTCCGGGCTGGGAAAACAATATGCGTATCTGTATATGACGCAGGGTATCGATGGCGGGAAAGGATATCAGGCATGCGCGAGCGAAGCGCTCTCATCCGTTCTCGGCGATCAGAAAGATACTATTCTCCGCGGGAAAATACTTGATACTGGATGCGCGGTCGGCGTTACCGCCGGGATACTCTCGCTCGAAAATGTCACCGGATTCGATCTGTTCTCCGATTTGCTTTCCGCCGCACGCTCCATCGAGTCGTTAACCGCGCAAAATAACAGCTATGTGGTATCGGATATGACCTTGACGTGGCCGTTTCGCCGCGCATTCGATACGGTCGTGTGCGGGCTTGTGTGCCATCATCTTAAAATACAACGAGATATAACGGATTTTTTCAAAAACGCGAATCGTGTGCTGAATCGATCCGGATCACTCGTTATTACACTTCCATCGGGATCGATCTCGGAAATTTCGCATCTGAACAGCATCGCCCGCGCGCTCGGTGAATTCGGATTCCGGGTCAATCGGGATCTTTCGGGGATTGTGCTTTCGGACGACAGCCCTCATTCGCTGTTCTGGATGTTCCTTATCGTCGCGGAAAAGGTGTCGGACGAAACGGGTGATGTCTTTATCCGCACGGATTTCGGATTTCAGATGTACCGGACACCCGTGACGCGTGCAGAGAAAAGCGTTATTGCGAAAGAGACGGTAAAAAAACAGCGTCTTGTCCGCCACACACGGTTCAGATTCATCACCTTAGGCGATCTCGAAACATGTGCGGCAGATAAAACGCTGGTATATTCGACCCTCTCGGAATTGTAACAGCCGCGGCCGAACCGCGTCAGTCTCATTTTCAGGACTTATTCCTCAAAGAATCCGTACACCTGCCGCCAGCTTTGCGTTTCGCCGGACTCGACAGCAACATCATTGAACAGCTCGGGGCAAAAAGAATTTGCCTCCGTCCAAAACCGGTATCCCCAGAGGGCGTAATCCCCTGAAATATCGACACATGCGCCGGTACGTTTATTTCGGATGATCGCATGATTCTGCGAAGGGGATCCGTCAAATCCGGTGAACACTGCAAACAGACTGTTTCCCTGCTCGATATCTTTCATAAATTGCAACGTATTGTCGTCCCTGAAAACGGCATACGGTTCAAAATTCATGTTTTCGACTAATTTTTCGGGATGTACCCGGTCGAATGTAGGTGAAAACGGCATATCAAGCTGATAATTCCGTCCGCTGTATTCATTATCGATACAGAAGAAATTATGAATGTACTGCTGCGTCTCAATTGCTTTCGAGCCGGTATTTCGTAATGAATGAGAGATGATCATCTCTGGTTTATTAGCGGTTAACTCCATTCTTTTCACATAGATATATCCGTACCCGCAGGATACGTTCACGGTATGGGTGAATTCGATCCAGTTTTCCCCGCGCGAGACAGCCCATACGCCGGAATCTACGATTTTTTCGCTGTCGCCGGAATCAAGGTGTCCGATCCCGACCTTCAGATACGTTTCGCATCCGTCATCCTTGCCGTTCGCAAAGAATTCAGAGGCTAATCCCGCACCGTTATGGGGAAACAGGGGATCATGCACACTGTTCAGCGGCAAGGGATTTTTTTCGTTCCGCTGAAGGAAATACGAATGGCCGTTCCAGGTCAGATCCCACGTGTGCCCGGACCAGTCGTAACGGACACTGCGGGAGTATCCCTTTTCGGCATCCGGCAGAAACACAGTCGACGTCACAATACCGTTCGATATTACCGCATGCGGATGGGCGTCACGGATGCTGTTGTCCTCCGCATATACATTGAACGCCATCATCACCATCAAAATCAACGCGACACTTTTCATAACTGTCGTCATAAGCAATATTCTCCTATAGTTACTATATTATTATATTACATACGCTTATACGCCGCTATCAGCTCTTCGCTCCCGAAATAATATAGCGACGTTGATTTCGGAGGCAGATTCACACGAAAACTGTCCGCATTGACAGTGACAGTCTCATTATTATAAAGATCATAGACCTCTTCGACCTTTTCCGGCAGTTTAAATGTCCGGGAACCGCCGGAGACGGTATGCACCCCGAGCAGATTTTTTGTAGCGTTCAGCACATCGCCGTCCTCATTGTATAGATGTGCGCCCGAAAAACGTGCAAGTCCCCGCAAAACAGGCGCGGGAACATTCGGTGCGGCAATAAATATCGATGTCCAGTCGGGAAATTCCTTGATCCCCATGCCGGTAACGCACCGTCCCTGCGCATGAATGACCTGTCCAAGCTCCCGTGCGTCCGGATCCTCAATATAAAAGACCGGCGACAAAAGGGAATTCGTGCCCCAGAAAAGGTCCTGCGGAATCCCCGCCGTGGCAGGATGATCGAAATCGGTAATATGCATGGTAGCGCTCCAGGGCTGTTTGCTCATGGAGAACGTAAATCCTGTCAGATCGGTCATATGATCCGTCGAAAGATCGTTATTGATGTATCCCGGAGCATATAACCAGACTGCTGTGCGGCCCTCCCGGCGTAACTGGCGTTTCAGTTTTTCGCGGCGCTCGTCGCAAAGCCGGAACGCATTCAAAAAGATATAGAGCTTATGCGGCGTCACCAAACCGTCGATAAAATCATCGAGGATATACGTGTTGTATGCGGCGCCGAACCGTATCATCCCCTCAAGTTTCTGACGGAATATCAGCGGCACATCGAGATTGTTTTTCGACGATTCATAGTAAAAACTTTCGTCATCGAGCAAAACCGCGATATCAGCGGCGGGAGTGCGGTCCGTTTTCAGCGCAAAATCGCCTATATCATTGAGCTGTTTCAATACCGGCAGCAGTTCTTTCTTATTCGTCGCCGGACGCCAGTATCCCTGACCATGCGTAACATATTGGTTAAAATTGCGCTTAAGGATAGTTATGCTTTCAGCGAGATCTTTCGCCTGGCCGTATTGGGCGTGATATGTGTCTTCGTGGAGTCGGACATCGTCCTCGACAATGATATATTTACCGTGGAGCCGTGCCGATTCGGCGGGTATCATACTCGGAGATTCGCCGCCGATACCTCTGAAACCATAGCTGTAGGGGCTTACAAGGAAATCGACATGCTCCGAATCAAATACCTTATCCAGCCCGAGATGCCCCGACCTTTGAGTGGTGGAATAGTCGCTTTCGCGCCACCGTTCCGGCCATTCCGCGAAAAATCCGGAGTTCCACGCCAATTCCGTTATATAGCCGTAGAACGCACCCGCCAGGCATTTCCCGCCGCTCTCGTCTTTGACTGCTCTGCAGTAATCGATAATCACATCCGAACACAGATCCGCGAGACACTGGAAATAATCGATAACGTTTCTCTCGCTTCCGGGGTCGCGGAACATATAGTTTTTGGCGTGAAGCTGCTCTCCGGCGGAGGGAACTTCGGCAGTCTCGAATGATATTTCGGGATTTCCCCAGGCCATTCTCAACGCCGCGATATCGTTATTATATTTTTCGCCCAGATATGCTCTGAAATGTTTGCGCATGGGTTCGCTGTAATCGCCGCACGGCGCCGCCATGGACGACCGGCGTTTGACCCATTCCCCGGTATGTCCGCCGCCGACCTGATATGCGATGACACGGTCCGCCATGCCTATGCTTTCGATGTGCGCGGCGTACTGTTTCAGAAAATCGATTGACTGGGACTGCCATATTTTCGAGGCATACGACTGTCTCGGCTGCCGGCCGAGCGAGGTGATCTCACATTCATCCGGATATCGATCGACCCACCAATCGGAGACGACCTCAAGGTTAACGCGCAGATGAAAATAGGCGTCGGGATCAACATCAAGTATGCGTTCGAAAGTTGATTTCACTTTTGAAAAATCAAAATCGCCGGAATATCCTTCACCAGGACCGCTCCATTGCGGGGCTGCTCCGCGCATACCGCTCTCAAATGCATAAATGTGTGTGTTTGTAGTACTTGCGAGGTTTTTTGTAGTGCCGTCATCATCCCAGCCCGGATTATCAGGGCCGAACGCCCAGGTTCCGGCATAATTTGACGGGCTTCCGTTCAGGTAAAAGGTCGGTGTTCCGTTATGCATTTTAATCTCCGCATACGGAATATTTTTCGCCGCAGCATCAATGATCCCCGGAGCCGCAGCTGCTCCCGCCACAGAAAACGAAAGCATCTTTATCGCGTCACGTCTATTCATTGCACCCTCCGTAACTTGATTATTGTTTAAATTCCCAAATCTATCCTTTTCTATCGTTATTATCTGTATAAAAATTCAATATTCAGCCCTCTTAATCCCTTTTCTCCCTCACCCTCCTAACTCCGGGAGAGCCCAATATCCGGATTATTGGCGAATCGGCTTATAACTGCCCCTCTCCTTTCAAGGAGAGGGAATAAAAGGGTGAGGTGTTTTTAGGGCAAACACAGAGGTTTGCCTCTACTTTTTCCCTTTGTGCCTTTCTCCCCTGCGATCCCGTAAAACCAAGGTAAAACGCTTTACTTTTTACAGCGGGCAAACTGTAAAAATCTATCAGACTTTTAGAAAAACCTCGTTGAGGGAGCCGGAACGGAACCCCTCGATATCGAGTGTGACATAGAGAAATCCCAAGCTTTTTGCAAAATCAATTATTTTCATCCGCAAATCATTTTTCAGCACGGCTGCCGTTTCTTCAGGGCCGAGTTCGAGGCGCAGAATGTCTCCGTGGTGGCGTGCACGGTAGATTCTGAAACCCAGACTATCGAGAAATTTCTCTATCTCCTCCACCTGCTTCAGTTTTTCCAGGGTGATCGGAGAACCGTATGGAAACCTTGAGGCAAGACATGCCATCGAGGGCTTATCGGCGGTCGGGAGATGGTAAATCTCTTTTGAGATTGCCCGAATTTCTTTTTTTGTGAGGCCGGCATCCATCATGGGTTTCAGAACGCCAAGCTCCGCGGATGCTTTCATGCCCGGCCGGTAATCTCCGGTATCGTCGGCATTGCTGCCGTCGGCGACATAGTTGAGACCGAGGATATGAGCGCGCTCGATAATTTTACCGAACACTTCTTTTTTGCAGTGATAGCACCTGTCTTTGTTATTTTCGGTGAATTCGGGAATCTCAAGCTCTTCTGCATTGACAATAATGTATGGTATATTTTGCGTGTTCACCCATTCGATCGCCTCTGCGCTTTCTTTTTCGGGAAAGATCGGCGCGGATGCTATAACCGCCAGACACTTTTCGCCGAGAACTTCGCGGGCAACAGCCAAAAGAAGCGTACTGTCGACGCCTCCGGAATACGCAATTGCACAGCCGCCGGTTTCTTTGAGCCGTTCTTTCAGTTTATTAAGTTTTTCGATGTATACCTGCGGCATATTTTTCCTCCTGTGCTTTTCGGTCAAATAATAATCACATTATAACTTACGAAGAATACCGCCTTTATTCAAGGACGATTATCCGCTGTAAAAATATCCGAAACGATCTGCACTCGGGGATTATTTTTACCGTAACAGTCTGTTTAATCGCCATTATTGCGAATAACATCAAGTTATCACGGCCTGATTTTCACGGCAGCTTTAGATTATTTCAATATTATAGTTGACATATGGCGTATTTTTTCCATACTTAATACAGAGGTTTAATAGATTTATTTCAGACTTTATCGGATATCAGGCACGTCATTATACAGATCGGGTAGTTGCATGGCCAAATGGGAAATAACATATAAAGAGCGCCTGATGAAAGCGTCTCAGGCAATCGGAAAAATCCGCAGCGGAAGCCGCATTTTTCTCGGCTCCGGATGCGCCGAACCGCAGCATTTACTTCTTGAGCTGGTTGAACAGGGCGGGAATACGGACCGGCTTCATGATGTCGAGATAGTACATATCCTGAATGTGGGAAATGCGC
>Ga0233431_1005685_pt1 | contig 11836 bp, 10 predicted proteins | sample SI_118_April2016_FD_179867 | JGI IMG/M metagenome (GOLD analysis project Ga0233431, IMG submission 179867) | Seawater microbial communities from Saanich Inlet, British Columbia, Canada - SI_118_April2016_200_MG | ecosystem: Environmental > Aquatic > Marine > Inlet | place: Canada: British...
GGCGGTGGTTCTGTATCACAATCTGATGCTGCTAGAGTGGCAATCTCAAGAGCGCTTGCTGAATTTGAGCCAAAACTTAAAGGATGCTTCCAAGATTACGACAGAAATCTATTAGTTGCTGACGTAAGAAGAAAAGAGAAGTGTAAACCTAACGACTCGAAAGCGAGAGCAAAAAGGCAGAAATCATACAGATAGAGGAATAAAAAATGATTATACCAGTAAGATGCTTCAGCTGCGGAAAACCAGTAGCACACCTTTGGGCAGAATTCAACGAAAGAGTTAACAAAGGCGAAGATCGAGGTAAAGTTATGGATAGCCTCGGTATGAAACGATATTGCTGTAGAGCTTTGTTCTTAGGTCATGTTGACTTAATCGATACAACTTCAAAGTTCAAGAAATTTTAATTTTATTATTTTATCATACTTAGGGGGTGTGCCTAATAATCCGAAAGGGACTATCTTACGACGATGTTCTTCTTGTACCTAAAAGAACTAGATTAAGATCTAGATCACACGTTGATTTAAGAACCAAACTTACAAAAAACATACGTCTAAACGTGCCACTTGTTTCTGCAAATATGGATACTGTCACCGAACACAAGCTAGCTATTGCCTTAGCACTTCACGGAGGTATTGGTGTGATTCATCAATTCATGTCAAAATTAGATCAGGCAAGTGAAGTAAGAAAAGTTAAGCGAAGTATGAACAATATTATTGATACTCCTTATTCCGTTCCTGAGACAAATACGCTAAAAGATGCGTTAGATCTTATGGAGACTAAACAAATCTCCGGGATTCTTGTTGTAAATTCTAATTTCAAGCTATCGGGAATATTGACGAGTCGGGACTTATTATTCCAAGAAGATTTAACAAAAACAGTTGCTGAAGTAATGACATCAAGAGAAAAATTGATTACTGGCTCAAAAACAACGACTGTGGAAGATGCAAAAAAAATATTTAAACAACACAAGATAGAAAAATTACCTTTGGTAGATGGCGATGATAGAATCGTAGGTTTAATTACTCTTGCTGATATGAAAAAACAAGAACTGTACCCTAATGCTTTGAGAGATGAGGGTGGAAGGTTGATGGTTGCGGCTGCAGTCGGGGTGAAATCAGGATTTCTAGAACGAGCAGAAATGCTTCTAGAGGCGGGTGCAGATGTTATTGTAGTAGATATTGCGCATGGTCACAGTGACTTGGCCATAAATACTATAACAGAAATAAAAAGTCATTTTCCTGATGCTGAGATACTTGCTGGTAATATTGCAACAGGCGATGCAGCGAGAGAACTCATTGAAGCGGGTGCGGATGGCTTAAAGGTTGGAGTCGGTCCGGGAGCATCTTGTAAAACTAGAGTTGTTGCTGGGGCGGGAGTGCCACAAATAACTGCAATAATAGATTGCTTTAAAGTTGCAAGAGAGTACGATATACCCATCTGTGCGGACGGTGGTCTGAAGGAGTCGGGAGATATTGCGAAAGCCATTGCTGCAGGTGCACATTCAATAATGTCTGGATCATTTTTTGCAGGTACAGCAGAAACTCCTGGCAGAGTTATTCTTCGAGATGGAAGGCGTTTTAAACAATATAGGGGATCTGCATCTGTTGCTGCCAACATATCGCGTAAGATACGCGAGAAGAACAATACTAAAATTTCTGATTATATTCCCGAAGGTGTCGAAATGTACAAACCATATAAGGGGTCCGTTAGTGAAACAATAAAATATCTTATAGGGGGTCTAAGATCTGGTATGAGTTATTGTGGTGCATCGAACATCGAAGAGTGTCATAAAAATTCCGAGTTTATTGAAATGAGTTCCATGGGTTACAAAGAAAGTCGCCCCCATGGGTTAAGTAATCAAACTTATTAGAATTTTAGTCAGGTATATAGTTTAGAATATGGAACGTTGAGAATCCAAAGTAATCAACATCGTCTACTGCTTCTTTAAACTCTGTTTTTATCTCATCAATCAGTTTCAACAAGTGTTGCAGATCTTTTACTATTACTTCCATCTCGAAGTTGGCACCGCCTATAGATTTGTTAACTTGATATATGTTCTTATGTTGTCGACAGAACTCGAATAATCTCTTATTATCATTTGTTGAACTCAATTCTAAATCTACTCTGTATCCTTCATAACCTAATTTTCCTTGATTTAATCCAATTTTATATCCGCAAATAATCTTTCTTTCTTCGAGCTTTTTGATTCTCGCTCTCACAGTATCTGCACTCACACCAACTGCTTTTGATATTTCCATGCTTGATTTTCTAACTGCTGGAGCATACTCTTGGATTATCTCCCAATCCAGATCATCAACTTCCTCTGCAGAACCGTCACCATAAATTCTCATAACAACTTCTTCATTCGTCTCTACAAAAAAAGTTCTATTAAAATTATAAACTGGGGCATACACTGCCACATTATACTGTTTTATATTTCCTTTATACTTTAACATCATTCCATCCCATATGTTATGAAACTCCATTATGTTCTTTACACCTAAGAATAATGCGTAGTCCCATTTACCGTGCATAGATGTAATTGTCCAAACCTGCGGATACTCTTTTTTCAAAAACTCTACAAACAATTTTCCATCTTTCTCTGTCATGTTCCTGAATTTAATGTACACCCTAAATGAGAAATAACCTAATTTTGCCATATCAACAATCGCATGATATCCTGTAATGATTCCTTCTTTTTCCAACCGCCTCATTCGATTTAACACAAATGGTTTTGACCTGTTTAATTTTCGCGAAAGCTGTGTTAAACCTATATGGGAGTCCCTATCCACCTCATATAGAATTCGTTGATCGTATGAATCTAGTTGCATGTTTTTAAATACTGCACATACCTATTTAAATATTACCTTTAAAGTTAAAAATAACGCACCTTATGTTTTATATCTAAAACTTGCATTTTACTTCTTGTTGGTGGTTGGCATATTGTGAATTAGATCCAGAGCTAAGCAATTAGCGTTAGCTCTGTAATGACCGTTGAGGTGAAACGCAGAATGAAAAAACAAAATTCAATTTTAGCAATCTTGGCTTTGCTAGTTATAGTTATGGTGATCACAGGTTGTGGTTCAAAGACCATTGCTTCTAGTGCCGAGGTAGTAAAAGAAACAAAACAACCAATCAAAGTTGGTGTTATTTTAGCTTTGACTGGTGGTGCGGCAATGTATGGTAACCCTATGCTTGATGCAATGACTCTTGCAGTTGAAGAAATCAACAGCAAAGGCGGAATTGGCGGAAGAGCAATAGAGTTTGTGGTAGAAGACGGACAATGTCAACCCACTCCTGCGGCAAACGCAGCACAAAAATTAGTAAACATGGACAAAGTAGAAGTTATTTTAGGAGGATTATGTTCCTCTGAAACATTAGCAGTTGCTCCCATAGTTGAAGCTGCGCATGTAACATTATTATCTCCTTCATCCACTAGTCCTGCAATAACTAAAGCTGGAGATTTCATTTTTAGAGATATTGCATCAGATCTTGCTCAAGCAACTGTTGGTGCAAAGATGATGTATGATGCAGGATTAAGAGAAGTTGCTGTTCTAGTCGTCAACGACGATTACGGTATAGGAATCAGAGATGCATTTGTGTCGCACTTCGAAAAGTTGGGTGGGACGGTAACTACGACTGTAACTCTAGAAAAAGAAGGTAAGGACTACAGAACCGAGTTAATGAAAGTTAAAGACTCTAAGCCCGAAGCATTTTATTTGGCTGCCTTCCCTAAAGAAGCAGGTCTCGCATTAAAACAATCTGCTGAGATTGGAATGGATGTTCCTGTGTTTGGAACTGAAGTACTAAATGATGGCTCTCTTGTAGAAGTTGCAGGAAATGCAGCAGACGGTTTAAAGATCACTGTGCCTGCCGCAGGAACTGGAAGCGTATACGCAGACTTCAAGTCATCTTACAACGCAAAGTTTGGAAGAGATCCTGAAGCATATACAGCTGAAAGCTATGATGCGGTATTCCTTATTGCTGATGCATTAAAGAAAACTGACGGATCTGGTGAGAAGATCAAAGATGAACTGTATCAAACTAGGTTCGTAGGTGCATCTGGGGTAATAGTTTTCAATGCAGATGGCGATCCCGTTGACAAAGAATACGATGTTCTTGAACTAACCTCTGGAACTTTTGTTAACATTGGGAAAGTTTAAGCTTGTGATTTTCACAAGCTTTCTTTTTTATTTTTCAAAATGTTTATAATGGCTCAATTTCTTATAAGAAATTATGGGCTTATCAAAAGAAGAGGGCATAAAATTGGCCGCAATAAGAGTACCATCGGAAAACGATCCTAGTAAGCCTGAGTTTCCTCCAGGAAACCCTAAATTTCCTGCTACTTCTGTCAGGAAGATTAAAGTTCCAGGATTTACAAACGTCTGGTTAAAAGATGAGAGTATTAATCCTACTGGCACGCATAAGGACAGAATGGCTTGGGAAGTAGTTGTTACATACAAAGACTTTTTGACTGCAAAGAAAAGAGGACAGACAAAATCTGCTCTGCCTCATCTATCGGTTATAACTTCTGGATCTGCAGGCCTTGCTATTCAAACTCAATTAAAAAAGTTTGAACTTCCCAATCTTAAAGTTCTGATTGACACAGATCTAGATTCGAGTATTAGAGATAAACTAAAGAAAGCGGGCTGCGAAATATATGAAACTGATCTTAGTAGAAAAGCTTTCACTTGGAATGAAATTCTTGCACTAACCCATAATCCTAGGGGCATTGACATCACCTCTGCAGACGCACTCGATCCTCACACAAGATTCTATGACTGGTTAGCATACGAGATAATAAACATCTCGCCAGACTACTGTTTTATTCCTTTCGGTACGGGTAATCTCTACGAAAATGTGATTGGAATAAACAAAAAGGAAGTAAGTACCAAAGATCACGATCCAAGATTCAAAGGAAAAGTAGAAACTTTACGAAGATGTAATTTTATGGGTGCGACCACCAATAACCCAAAATCAAAAGCAGATAAACTTTACTCGCCGCATCTTCCGTTTATCCACTACGACGAGCAATCGCTGCGTCTCTACAAATTTGCAGGCTATTGTGGGACTGAGTCTGATGTTTATCCTATTAAAGAAGTTTATTTAGATCAAGCGATGGAGATTGCAAAATCTCAAGGAATTAATTGTGAATTTTCAGGTATTGCTGGTCTGGCACTAATACTACAACTGAAACGACAGCTTCCCAAGAATAAGAAAATGTTAATTATAAACACAGGTAACTCGATGGCTGCCAAGAATTCATTATATTCTAGATCTAATCAACCCTTCTAAATTGCGCTGAATAAGAGCGACTTGTTCTGTAACATCTCCGTTCCACTCAAATGCATGATGGGCGTACTGCCTAGATGGTGCAACATACTGGTAATGTCCAGGTTTAACTGTTGTTTTAAACTGTCTGTCAATATCGGTAGGATCCCTGCCTCTCTCTTCTTGATCTCTGCGTTTTCTTCTAGCTAACGATGTATCAAGATCTGTCTCCAAGAAAAATCTCACATCAAAAGCATTTCTCAACTCAGGATAGCAGTAAGGAAACAATCCTTCAACAACTATAACATCTGCGGGGTTTATCGCTTCAGTTCTATAGCTGCGAGTGTGATTTGTAAAATCGTAAGTGGGCCTCTGAACTGCTAGACCTGTCACCAACGCACGCAGTTGCGCAAGAAGAAGAGCATCTTCAATTGCACCAGGTTCATCATAGTTAATAAAACACCTTTCTGCTGGAGGCACATGATCCTGTCTTCTGTAATAATGATCTGTTGCAAGCACTAAACAACTCAGAGAAACACCTAATTCCTCGGCAATATCGCTAACAACCTGAGTCTCAATAGTGACCGCACAAGTAGTCTTTCCAGAACCAGTTCCCCCTGCTAATCCAACAATTATCGGATCCATAATTTGCCAAAATCATCCACTTTTTTTATTGTTTTCGCATCTCTTTAAAACCACTAATTCTCATGGCACGAATCTTCTCAATAACCTTTAAATATTAATTGTTTAATATTTCTCACATGGTAGACTTCGCAAAGATACAGGAGAAATGGCAAGAAAAATGGGCTGAAGCAAAAATCTTCGAGCCAAAAATAGATAACAGCAAACCTAAATTCTTCTACACAACACCTTATCCATACATTTCTGGCAGTCTACATATTGGCCATGCGAGGGCTGTAATTGAGAGTGATATATTTGTAAGGCACAAACGAATGAAAGGTATTAATGTCCTTTTTCCTTTGGCATTTCACATTACAGGTACACCAGTACTAGGAATCTCTGCAGCAATTGAAAAAGGAGATCAAAAGAAAATAGACCTTTACAAAGGATACGTTAGAGCATATATTGAAGATGAGGTGGAAGTTGAGAAAACCGTGAACTCATTCAAGGAGCCACAAAAAATTGTTGATTTCTTTGTACCTAAGATGATGGGTGAGTACACCTCTTTAGGATTAAGCATAGACTGGAGCAGAAGATTTACATCTGGAGATCCAGATTATCAAAAGTTCATAACGTGGCAATTCAACAAGTACAAAGATAAGAACTATTTAATTAGAGGAAGCTACCCGGTATTGTTTTGTCCTGGTTGCGGAAATGCTGTTGGTGAAGACGACATACAAGATGCGGATACTGACCCGGTCACCAAACAGGATTTCATCTGGGGTAAGTTTAAACTAAAAGACACTGATCTAATTATTATGGCTGGAACAACAAGGCCTGATGCATTTTATGGTCAAACACATCTTTGGATAGATCCAGATGCCACCTATAAAATTGTAAAAGTTAAAGACGAGAAGTGGGTTGTTGGTGACGCGGCTGTAGAGAAAATAAAACATCATTATGAAAAGGACAATCCTGAACTTGTTGGTGAGATTCATGCAACAGAACTTATGGGTAAATGGACTCGTGGCCCTCTAGTTGATTACGACACCTACATAGTGCCTGCATGGTTCATAGATGCAAATGTTGGTTCGGGAATTGTATACTCTGCGCTAGAAGATCCTGTTGATTTATTTGAACTTAAGAAAATCCACGACAACATGGATTTAGTTAGGCAATACAAGTTGGATGAAAATGTAATTGCAAAGTTAAAACCTATCTCGATAATAAACATTCCAGGGATGGGTACTAATCTGGGTGGGGAAATAGGGAAAGAGTTTGGTGTTGAGTCTCCCAATGATAAAAAGAAGATCGAAGAAGCAAAACACGAATTAAACAAGAGAGTCTTCAGAAAAGGAGTGATGAAGGAAAACTGCGGTGAGTGCGCAGGGATGACTGTACAAGACGCTCAGAAATTCTTGAAGAATCATCTAATTGAAAACAATGAAGCAATCATGTTCTACGAAACATCGAGAGAAGCACATTGCAGATGCGGATCAAAAGTAGTAATCTCCGTACTAAATGACCAATGGTTCTTGGACTTTAATGCGAAAGGATGGAAAGACGCAGCATCCGAGTGTCTAGACCTGATGGAAATTGTACCAGACATATATCGAAAACAGTTTGAAGACACATTCGAATGGCTAGACAAAAGACCTGCTGCGAGAAGAAGAGGTCTAGGAACTCCTTTGCCTTTTGATAAAAACTGGATAATCGAAAGTTTATCCGACTCTACAATATACATGTCATTCTATATAGTAAAAAAACACATCAACAAGTTTAACCTCTTGCCAGAACAACTAACACTATCGTTCTTTGATTACGTATTCTTAGGAGAGGGATCTGTAGAAGACGTTAGCAAAGAAACAGGCATTCCTTTAGAAGCAATAAACGAGACCAAAGAAAACTTTGATTATTGGTATCCGAATGATCATAGACATACATACCCCGCCCACCTATCAAACCATCTTTCCTTTTTCATATTTGCACATTCAGGAATATTTGATAAGAAGTGTTGGCCAAAGAAGATATCCTTCCACGGGATGGTCGTAAGCAAGGGAATAAAGATGAGTAAAAGTAAAGGGAATGTGATTACGCTACTAACTGCAAAAGAAAAGCTAGGTTCGGATGTATTCAGATTCTACATGTCGAACTCTTCTACTGTGGAAGGAACATTTGACTGGACTGAGTCAATAGCACAAACCACTAAGAAGAATATAGAGAACTTAGTGGTGCAGATGGACGAGATAATTGAAAGTTGCAAAGAGGGAGAAGTAACATCTAGCTCTGCTAAAGCGTTCTTATCAAAATTCGAGAGTGCAATTAATGAAGCGGACAACGCATTAAACAACATGAAGTTAAGAGAATATACTAATATTGTTGTCTTTCAACAACTAAACAACCTGCGCGAATTAAAAAAACACACAAATGAAGCAGAACTCGCCGCAGTTTACAATAAAGTTATAGAACGATGGGTAAAAATGTTAATGCCTGTCTTACCCCACATTGCAGAAGAATTATGGCATAAACTAGGTAACAAAAGCTTTGTTAGTCTAGAAAGCTGGCCTGAGTACGACGAAAGCAGAGTCGACAAGGCAATGGAATCATCTGAAGACACAATCAGAAAAACAAAACATGACATTAGAGCGGTAATGACTCTTGCAAAGATAAATTCTCCAGAAAAGATAACAATCATCATCTCGAGCGAATGGAAATACAACTTCTTTAAAATTATCAAAGAAATGTTAGAGAAAACTAGAGACGTTAAACAAATAATTGGGGAAGTAATGCAAACTGACCTAAAGAAATATGGTCAAGACATAACAAAACTTATACCCAAACTCGTGAAAGATCCTAGTAAGTTACCATTCGAGGTTGTTGATCAAGCCACTGAATTGAATGCCTTAGAAGAAGCTAAAGAAGTACTTGCATCAGAGTTCTCTGCAAGTATAGAAATTGTTAAGGCAGAGGAGTCCAAAGAACAGAAGGCAAAGCAATCAATGCCATCAAAACCCGCTATTCTTGTCGAATGAGCAAAACCTTTATAAATTAACAATTCTGGAGAATTATTATGATAAACGAGCTAAATACTAATAAATTGATACCAAAGAGTGATCTACTCAAAGAACCCGAACATGGTACTGAGTTCTTGAAGGCACATTCTAATCTTTTGGACTCTCTTGATCTGTCTGAAGGTGTTGCGCCTCACTTAGAACAAGAGATAAATAAGAGAGAATTGCTCAAAGGGTCTGACATCAAAGATAGGATTAAGACTCTATCGAAATAAGGGGTGTAAATGAACGAGGTAATAATACTCGTAGTGCTATTGGCTTTATCGGCACTATTTTCTGGATCTGAAATTGCGTTTTTTTCATTAAGCCACCTGAGAGTTAGATTTCTTATTGAAAAGAATGTTAAAGGGGCAAAAGCCTTGCAAAGGTTGAAGGCCAAACCTGAACATCTTCTAATAACTATACTCATTGGAAACAATGTTGTTAACATATTAGCATCAGCAATGGCGACAGTTATTGCCATTGAAAGATTCAACAGTATGGGTGTAGGTGTTGCAACCGGAGTAATGACATTCTTGATATTAATTTTTGGAGAGATAACTCCCAAAGCATTTTCAACCCAACATGCAGAGAAAATAGCTTTAATGCTATCGCCCCCTATGAGAATTATTCAAATAATATTGTATCCTCTAATTTTCATACTTAATGGAATAAACAAACTTCTAACTGGATTGATATCAAAACCATCTGATTCTCCACTAGTTACTGAAGACGAAATCCGAAATATCGTTACCGTTGGTGAAGAGCAAGGGGAGATAAAGAAGATTGAGAAAGAACTTATTCATAATGTATTCAAGTTTGATGAAATTGCTGTAAAAGACATTATGACTCCGCGAAAGGATATAGTTGCTATTGACATTGATTCTACTACTGAAGAGATTGTAAAAACTCTTTCACAAACAAAAGTCACTCGAATTCCTGTCTACAAAGATGAATTAGATCAGATTAAAGGAATTCTAAGATCTAAAGATTTGCTTGATTTTGTTAACAACAAGAACGAGATAGACTTAGTTAAATTAATCACAAAACCATTTATTGTTCCAGAAACCAGGATGATTGATTCTTTATTGAGAGAGTTCCAAAGACGAAAAGAACATTTAGCGGTTGTTGTAGACGAATATGGATCCATAACGGGGATAATTACTCTAGAAGATCTTTTGGAAGAAATTGTGGGAGATATTTATGACGAATTTGATGAGATTGAACATGATGTTATAAAAGTTAACGACAAATTAGCAATTGTTGGTGGGAATGCAGATATTGCGAAAGTAAATAAGAAATTAGGACTATCCATAAAAGAAGGAAACGATTACAACACCATCGGCGGCTTCATTCTAAAAAAGATAGGTCACATACCTCTGAATGGTGAACGAATCTCATTTGATAAATTTGATTTAATCGTAGAACGAACTTGTGAGAATCACATTGAAGAACTAAAAATTATCAAGAAAGATTAAGGAATTCTGGTTAAGCTACTAACTGTATAATCCTCCTCATCAGGTTTTGCTTCTATTTTCTCGGCAGTACTTTCATCTAAATTCTCGGGTTCTTTTTTCTCAACTTTTACGCCAATAAGATCTGCCTTATCTTTTATCTTTTTAGACACTGAATCCATATCCTCTGGTTTCATCTGTTTAGGTTTCCATTGAAAATCTAAACCATCTTTTTCTCGTCGAGCCAAAACATCCATTGTTGGGCGTTTATTCATAAACAAAGCATTATTACAGATTATATTTGTTCCAACTTGCCCACCGAACATTTCAAACAGTGCAGTCGCCGCATAAGACGCCGCATAAAACATTTCTTCTGACACTTCTTCTTCTACATCTTCCAAACAATCATATTGTTTTTTTGTAAATACCTTGAGGTGACCATTAGCTGCAGGTTTTTCAGGAAGATAAATAATTATATCATCATCTTCAAACATGATGTTTTCCTTTTTCAGTCCATCAATAAACTCGTCGCTCATTTGAATAAATTCTCTATTGTATCTAGATCTGCACTATCATTTTCTTGTTTTTTTTCTTTCTTAGGAAGTAATGCTGTAAGATCTTCCAAAGTTAAATCTGCCAACATGTCTTTGTACTTTGATTTCCTCAACATTTCCAAAGCGCCTTTTGGATTAGATTCAATTGTAGCAACCAACTCAGGATTCTTTTCAATAATTTCACTTAACACTTCAAGTTTTGTCTTCTTGGGCTCTTGCTTTGGCGCTTCTTTTTTCTCCTCGACAACAGGCCCTTCCTTCTTCTCTGGAATTTGCTCGGTCTTAGGCGCTTCTTTCTTTCCACCTCCCAGATCTGCAACTAGTTCATCAATATTTACCTCGGCAAATAATGATTGCAATTGAGGATTGGTTGGAATCATTGATTTGAATTTTTCAGTATCTTCTAATAATAGTGTTTTAACTTGAGGATTTGCTTCAAGAATTTGTAGTATTTGATCTTTAGTCACCTTTTGTGGTGGCATCATATTATCTGGCAAAGGTTTTCCTATTCTTTGGAAATGGTTTCTCATCATGATACTAAGATTTTGTTTTAATGCGCCCCTAACTTTTTCGATCTCTTCTTCAGGAAGATCTCCTGGTTTAATATTAAAATTGTCTAGACCATCACCTTCTTCTCTTGGAATGATATGTAACATGAAATGTGTACTTTGTTGTCCTGCTGCATAACCATTAGCAACAAATATGGTTGTACCTTGAGAAAGTAATGAGTTCTTTACACATCCTGATAATTCTTTTGATGTTTTAACTAAATCAACAAATGTTTCTGGAGGAATTAAAGGCATAATAGGATAATGTTCTTTTGGCATTAGTAAAATATGACCATTAGTAGATGGATTAATATCTAGAACTCCGATTAATTTATCAT
>Ga0233431_1005686_pt1 | contig 11833 bp, 6 predicted proteins | sample SI_118_April2016_FD_179867 | JGI IMG/M metagenome (GOLD analysis project Ga0233431, IMG submission 179867) | Seawater microbial communities from Saanich Inlet, British Columbia, Canada - SI_118_April2016_200_MG | ecosystem: Environmental > Aquatic > Marine > Inlet | place: Canada: British...
CCTTTGCTCACAACAATATCGTTTATTTCCAAAGCCGGCAGTGCATCTGCAACGCCTAAGCGACCATGCTCCAGCATTTCGGTCACCTGGTACACGTCGGCATCGAAACCGTATTTGCGAATAAGTTTAAGCAATGTCGCCTCCGTCGATTTAAGCCTGTTGATATCGGAATCCAGAATTCTGAATATAAGTTGCATAATAATATCCACCCTGTTTTTATTAATAAAGAGAACGTGCGAAAGGCTCATTTTCTAATGTAGCGTTCGGCACTCAAAGCGGCAATGGTTCCGTCCGCCATGGCTGTTGTGATATAACGGTATTGTTTTTGGCGCACGTCGCCCACAGCGTAGACCCCGTCTATATTGGTTGCCATGTTTTCGTCGGTCAAGACATACCTTTGTTCATCAAGCGCAATAATGTCCGCAAATGAGGTGGTGTTCGGGATCTGTCCCATAAAAACGAAAATCCCGTCCACATTTACGGTCTCCATGCGTCCGTTGGAATTATTCTTCAAGCGCACCCCCCTCAGTCTATCGTCTCCCACAAGCTCTACCACTTCGGTTGAAGAAGTGGCAGTGACGTTCCGGTGAGAGAGAAGTTTGCTCTGTGCCGCTTCAGTTGCAAAGAAGCGATCCATTTTCTCAATTAGGCGAATTTCTTTTACCTTTAAAGAGAGAAGATAAAATGCCTCGTCAAACCCGCTGTTGCCTCCGCCCACCACAAGGACCCGTTTGTCTTTGTATGCGGAACCGTCGCAGACGGAACAGTAGTGAATCTGGTTCCAGCCGCCGGTTTCTATTTCGAGGGACACAGGCCTGCGCCCGGTGGCCAGAATGACCACGGGGGATCGGTACAAGCATTCTTCGGTCTCTATTTCTTTCAAATCTTCTCGGAGATAAAGCCCTGTCACTTCGGCAACTTCTTCCACCGTAACGCCGAGGGCTTGGACCTGTTCCGCGATCCTCTGCATCAATTCCATGCCGTGAATAGATTCATAGGATGGAAAGTTTTCCACGGCATGGGTAGAATTCACAAGTCCTCCACAGATATTGGATTCTATAACCGCCGTCCGAAAATTCGCCCTTGCGGCAAAGACAGCGGCGGTCATCCCTGCTGGTCCGCCGCCCAGGATAAGCATGTCAAACTCTTTTTTCGGTTTCATAAGCATTTCTCTTCGGCGGCAGTCCCCTAGACAATTTGCCCGACCATGTTGAGTTCCCTCAAGACGGATCTCGAACTAAGCCTCTTGAAAAAAAACTGCCAACTCTCTGGGGTTCATAAGACCTGATTTTGTTGAAGCCACCTTCCCATTTTTAATGATTTCAAGAGTGGGCACCCTTTCAACATCCAGTGATTGCATGCCTTCGGGATTTTCTTCGCTATCCATATACATGACCGAAACTCCTTCGCCTTTTGCAGTAATGAATTTCTCGATAACCTTTTTCATGTTGAGGCAGTGCGGACATAATTTCTTATGAAACAAGATGAGACCGCTCTGCGTTGCTGCGATTATATCCTCATAGTTTTTATCGGTAAGATTATTGACTTCCATGACCCCCCCCCGGTCATCTCTTTAGCCGGCCAAAAAAGCAATTCCAGAGAAGATGCGCTGCGAACGGGCTATTTTCCAAGAACCGGTCCGCAGGGAATCGCAACTCGCCAACGACATCATCATAAAGTGCGCAATTCGCCAATGAATAACCGTAACTTTCTCAGAAGTTCCTTTGCTTCTTCCGGTTTCTTTCCAATGATGTTTTGCAACTGGTATGGATCCTCACGCCGATCATACAACTCGTCTTTTTCCGGGATGGCGATCTCACTGTGGGGAGTACAGGTCCACATATCGTCGTTCTGGAGATCTTTGGTTGCTTCCCCGCCGTCCATGCCGCCGCTGTCGTATACCATCTTGATAGCCTCTTCCGTACTCTCACATTTGTTCGGCAGCCAATGTACATAACTGTAGTCGTCGGTAACAATTGTCCATGAAAAACCATAAAATCCGCTAATGGCGAAATCCCGGATTTTATCACTTTCACCCGCCGTAAGGGGCAAAATGCTTTTGCCAGTCATATCATCAGCGGACAGGGTGCTTTTCAGCTTAAAACCTTCACGGGCTTCATCGCTTTTTTTCATATAGCCCAGCCAATCCAGAACCGTTGGACCCACGTCGCAGGTCTGGATAAAGGATTTGACGCGTTTCCCTTCATCCGTACCCGGCGCCCGGACAAGACACGGGACATGGGCCATCTCTTCATAGGGCCAGGGTCTGAATTTGCGCATGAGGCCGTGACCATATTTACCGTTGCCCAGAGGTTGTCCGTGATCCGATGTAAGAATGATAAGGGTGTTGTCCCAGAAACCCAGTTCTCGAATCTTATCCAGCAGTTTTCCCACCCATTTGTCTACAAGGGTAACTTTCTCAGCATATAACATGCGGATGTGATGGAGTTCTTTTTCAGTAAACCGGTCTCCGATAATCCCCGGAATGGGAACGATTTGATCTTTCCCTTTGTAGCCCGGATCGTAGAGGTAGTCCATATCGGGGTCCCAAACCGAAGGGGGATCCCAGGGTTCATGGGGATCAAAAGAGTCCACCCAGAGGAAAAATGGTTTGGTTCTGTCCACCTCTTCCTCCAGATATTTCATGCTGTCTTTCATGACGGTGGCAACCTGACTGTCTTCGTCGCTTCGCCAATGCTGTCGGTGTTTTAAGAGAGACTCCAATTCGCTTTTCAGCGATTCCACGATGGCGGGATCGATCCCTTTCGTACTGCGCTCTTCAATAAAATCGTCGGGATGGAAGCCGAAGAGTTGATCATTCTCAAAATACTGGGTATCCAACTCTTGTCCGTGGGAAAATTTGACATAATCAAATCCGCGATTGAATCCATACTTGGGCAACCGCATGGGCGCGGTATCGAATACCAGAGCCGTCTGCACGCCCGTACCCCAGAGAATGTCCGAGATGGTCGTATCTTCGGGGAGCAGCGGCGCCCAACCGACGAAAGGCAGGGTATATCTCCCCGTAAGCATTGAGCGCCGGCAGGGAACGGTGGGAAGGGCGTCTGCATAGCAGTTTTCAAATAAAGTGGACTGCAACGCAAATCTGTCGTAATTCGGCGTTCGGATCCAGTCGTTGCCGTAACAGCCCAGGTAATCGTACTGCAACGTGTCGGCCATCACCACAATAACATTCTTAATTTCTTTCTTATTCATATGTCTCTCCTTTTTTTATTTGAAGTCTGGTATAAGTGCGGACTTTTTAGAATGCGCCGTCAGTAATGCATCCTCTCTTCTTTATAACCGAGCGTGGAACTTATCCGATGGGCGCCAGGGTCTTAATGGTATTGGCCAGAAAAAGCGCAATATCCGGGAATAGGATTAATAGAATGATCAACGCTATTTGGGCCAAAAGAAAAGGCGTCACGCCTTTGAAAATAGTTATCATCGGTACATCCTTTGCGACACCGGATATGACGAAAACATTCATGCCGACCGGAGGGGTGATTTGTCCCATTTCCATCATGATGACGGTGACCACACCGAACCAAATGGGATCAAACCCCAATGCCTTGATGGTGGGGAATATGATCGGCATGGTGAGCATGATCATGGGGATAATGTTCATGACCATGCCCAAAGCAAGATACAGAATGAGAACCACGAAGAACACCACATACCGGTTCACATTCATCCCAACGATCATGTCGGACATTTTCAGGGGGATTTCGGTGGCGACAACGAAATAGCCCAGAATGGAGACGCCGATAATGATGCAAAAAATCATTGCCGTCATCTGCATGCCTTCATCCAAGGCTTCCCAAAACCCTTTCCATGAGAGACCATCCCTGGAAAATAGGGCGCACAACAGTGCGCCCACAGCGCCCATGCCGCCCGCCTCGGTCGGAGTCGCAATCCCTGTATAAATCCCGCCGATTACAATCACAAAAAGCAAGGCGATCATCCACAGGTCTTTCAGCGCTTTGATTTTCTCGCCCATTGAAAACTTTGGGCCTGAAGGACCCAATGCCGGATTCATTCGGCACCGTACGTAGATGATGCAACCAAACAAGGCCGCGAGTATGAATCCGGGAATCATCCCCGCCATGAATAGCTTAGCCACACTTGTTTCAGATATAAACGAGTAAACAATGAAACCGATACTGGGGGGGATGAGGATGCCCAGGGTTCCCCCGGCAGCCAGTGCGCCGGTGGCCAATGCATCCTGATAACGGTACTTCTTCATTTCAGGCAAAGAAACAGATCCCATGGTCGCAGCCGTGGCCATGCTGTCCCCGCAAATGGCCGCGAATGCGCCGCACCCGGCTACGGTGGAAATAGCCAATCCTCCCGGCATGGCCCCGAACCATTTATATGCCCCGTTGTAGGCATCTTTGCTGATGCCTGATTTGAAGCAAAACATGCCCATCAAAACAAAAAAAGGGATCACGCAAAGAAAGTAGTCCGCCACGCTGTCATAGGCGGCCATCTTGACAACTGCAATGGCGGTTTCAGGTGTTCTGAGATACCACATGCCCAAAAAACCGATAAGGCCCATGGCAAAAGCGATGGGAAATCCGAGGAACATCAGGATCAGAAGCCCAATCATAAAAACAATGCCGCTGGTTAAGAGATCGAACTCCAACGAGGCCATCTTGAAGATGGCAGGAAGAAAAAAAACCAGAATTGTCAACAGGTATACGGAGAGGGTAGCGATCAACGGCCCTTCAGTGCTGTCAATCAATTTGGCCTGAGACTCCAGATAATTACGGATAAGAACAACACTGAGGGCCAAGCCTCCCACTACAACAACGGCCAAGATCGGCCATAGTGGAACGCCGGTAACCATTCCGATTTCCTGCTCCTCAAAAGCCTCCATCATCCTGACCGAATTTTGCCACGTCACGATGGCGAAAAAGCAGAGCCCCAAAAGGCTGAAGATGCATTCAAAAAATGTCTTAGTTTTGGCGGATAGTCTCCCGGCCAACAGGTCCACACGAACGTGGCTGTTGTTTACCATGGCCCATGAAAGTCCCAGGAAAGCAACGGTTGCCAACATAAACTGCTCGAGCTCTATGGCGCCTGGCAAGGGGTGATTGAAGAAGTGACGGCTGATGACATCCGCAACCAACAGAAATGCCATGATCATGACCAATACCGAGCCAAAGATGCTTAAACTCCGGGCGACCCTGACCAGATATCGGTTCATTGCATCAGAGATACCAATGAGTTTTCGGCTGTAAATATGCCGACCAACATCAGCGACAGAGCTATCGATCATTTTTGCCTCCATGAAAGATTTCTCGCTTGCCTGCTCGTTGTGTGAGAATTCAATTTACCCGTTAATTGAACCCCGGGTTAAGGAAATCGACTTGGAAAGCAAAGTAATTTTAGTTACTTTGTGCGCTTTTTCCCCGGTTCCCCCCACCATGAATCGGCCTTGTAAGGATTTGCTCTTCGCTCCTCTGCAATTTTCATTATTTTGTTAAAAATTTCCTGCCCATTCATGCCCCTTTTGTTCATCTTGGCAATCCACTCTTTGTACATGGGCTTGACCTTCACCTTCCAACGGGCTTTTTCCTCATCGGTGAGGACGTACACTTTGTCGCCCCGGGCTTTAAGACCCTCAAGAACCCATGCGGATTCAGTGGTCAGTGTTTCGCCGCAGAGAGAACCGACCGATTGTCTGAGATCGTTAAAGACCTTTTGGACATCGGGTGGGAGTTTTTTCCACGTATTCTTATTCATGATGATGGCATTCGCGCCGCTGTAGACCGAACAAACGGTGTGATTGGCCAAGAGATCCGTCAACTTGTAAGACCTTAACGGGGCCATCGGGAACAGAACGCCATCAATCATATTTCTGTGGATCGCCATATAGAGGTCGGGCGGTATCATCCGTTGCGGGGAAATCCCAAGGTGTTTCATAGTCTTTACGCCGGTAGGCGATGGGGTGGCGATGCGTTTCCCTTTGAGGTCTTCCAGATTTTTCACGGGTTCGGACAACGTAGAGATATGACATATGGACGTATTGAAAAAGCCCAGGAATTTAACCTTTTTATATTCTTTTTGCATTTCGGGTATTTGCAGATACATATCCCATGCAATGTCAGCGGCGTGTCGGGAAGAATCGACCACAAACGGCAATTCCAACCATGAGGTTATGGGCATTTTATGAATAATCGCCCAGGTACCGCCAAAAGCCATATCGGCAAGTCCGGATTCAACGGCGGAAACAAGTTGGGGGCCTTTGGCCAACGAACCGGCAAAAAACCATTTAAATTTCACCTTACCCTTTGTCCGTTTTTCCACCTCCTCTCCATAGCGTCTGAAAGCATCCTCGGTAAGATAATGGGCTACGGGATGAAAAGTGGCCGCCTTAATCTCGATCACCTTTTCCGCCAAAGTTGATGCGGGCACCGTAAAAAAGACAAGAGCCAAAAGGACGCTGAAGATTAAAAACGCTTTCATGATTTTCATGAGGATTCTCCTTTCTCAATTAAGGATTTAAATGCTTGGATCGACCTTGATCCTGGACCATTATAGCCCTTACTTCCTATATTTAATTAAAGGTTCTATGCTATAAAGTGCGCAATTCGCCGATGAACAGCTTCAGCTTCCTCAAAAGCGTCCTGGCTTCCTCCGGATTTTTTTCGATGATGTTTTCCAACTGAAACGGATCCTGACGCCGATCATATAGCTCGTCCTTATGGGGGATTTCTGTTTCGCCATGGGGCGTACAGGTCCACATATCTTCGCTTTGAAGGTCTTTTGTTGCTTCTCCGGCCGCCATACCGAAATTATCGTATATTTTGTTAAGGGCATCTTCGTTACTTTCGCATTCGTTCGGGAGCCAATGCACGTAACTATAATGGTCAGTGATAATGCTCCAGGAAAAACCGTAGTAGCCGGTAATGGCAAAATCACGAAGTTTATCTCTCTCAGAGGCAACAAGGGGCAGGATGCTTTTGCCGGTCATATCTTGGGCGGACAGGGTGCTTTTCAATTTAAAACCTTCGCGGGCTTCGTCGCTTTTTTTCATACAGCCGAGCCAATCCAGAACTGTTGGGCCCACGTCGCAGGATTGGATAAAGGATTTTATGCGCTTCCCCTCGCCGGTACCCGGCGTCCGAACAAGACATGGGACATGCGCCATCTCTTCATAAGGCCACGGTCTGGCCTTGCGCAGGAGGCCGTGACCATGTTTATCGTTGCCCAGGGGTTGCCCGTGATCCGATGTAAGAATGATGAGAGTATTGTCCCAAAAGCCCAGGTCTCGAATCTTGTCAAGAAGTTTTCCAACCCATTTGTCCACAAGAGTCACTTTTTCCGCATATAACATACGGATGTGATGGAGTTCTTTTTCAGTAAACCTGTCTTCAATGGGACCGGGGATAGGATGGATTTGATCTTTCCCTTTGTAGCCCGGATCGTAGAGGTAATCCCTGTCGTGTTCCCACACGGAAGGGGGATCCCACGGTTCGTGGGGATCAAAGGAATCCACCCAGAGGAAAAAAGGTTTGGTTCTGTCCACCTCTTCCTCCAGATATTTCATGCTGTCTTTAATGACGGTGGCAACCTGACTGTCTTCGTCGCTTCGCCAATGCTGTCGGTGTTTCAGAAGAGACCCCATCTCGCTTTTCAGCGATTCCACGATGGCGGGATCGATCCCTTTCGTACTGCGCTCTTCAATGAAGTCGCCGGGATGCAGGCCGACGAGTTGATCGTGCTCAAAATACTGGGTATCCAACTCTTGTCCGTGGGAAAACTTCACGTAATCAAAACCGCGGTTGAATCCATACTTGGGCAACCGCATGGGCGCGGTGTCGAATACCAAAGCCGTCTGCACGCCCGTCCCCCAGAGAATGTCCGAGATGGTGGTGTCTTCCGGCCGGAGAGGGGCCCAACCGACGAAGGGCAGGGTATATCTTCCCGTAAACATGGAACGTCGGCAGGGAACGGTTGGAAGGGCGTCGGCATAGCAGTTTTCAAATAAAGTGGACTGCAAAGCAAACCTGTCGTAATTCGGCGTTTGGATCCAGTCGTTGCCGTAACAGCCCAGGTAATCGTATTGCAGTGTGTCGGTCATCACCACAATAACGTTTTTGATTTCCTTTGTTTTCATGACGCGCTCCTTTATTAATGGATCAAATTTTCGTCTCAACCCGATGAGGAGCCATGACAGGCTTTGCTTCCTATTTTTTTCAGCACAAAGTGTGCCGATCGCTGCAATTTCTATAACATGTTGAGACTGTTGTTGAAATATAATTTTTATACAATTCACTCAACGTCTGCATGTCGGCATTACGTCTATTTCTGTCGTTATTGCGACAAAGCCATTGCGACCGCCTGTTGGATGTGTTATAAATTGATCCGACTGCCTGAAAGGGGACAAGGCCAACGCATCAATACCTGAAAAGCCATGCCAATCAAATCGGATAGGCAACATGCGTGCGGCCAAAGCCATCGTGAAAAGGAGACCCATAAATTCAAATGAACCTGCAATCACCGCTTGATATTTTCGACAGTTCCGGCGCCGTCAAGCAGGCGGCCTCTCAAACATTTGAGTCGGCTGGAAAACTGATGCGAAACGGGAATCTTGAAACGGCTATGGAGCACTATTTCAAAGCCGCGTCACATATTACCGAATTATTGGGAGACCCGGAATGGGACCGGCTGCTCATTTCCATTTCATTGCGCTTGTCCGATCTATTTGCAAATGTCAGAAAAAGACAAGACGAGGTCCTATTGATTCTACATCAAACACAGGAGGCCGCCGGGCGGCTCGGAGATGAACGAGACTTGACCTTGTTGAATCTTCATCTGGGACGCATCTATAACATCCTTAATAAGCCACACGATGCAGTGGGCTTTTTCAATTCCGGCCTGGCCGCTGTAAAGAAGCTGGGGGATAATGACATCAAAATACAGTCAGCGGAATTTTTCGGGATTTTTCATTTTATTCATGGAAGGCCCAAAGAGGCACTGAAATATTTTGAGCAAGCCATGGCCTCCGCGGACATCTTTCCCGAAGGCCGATTGTTCAACCGCATGATTCCCATCATTTTGGGAAGTTGCGCTGCGTTTACAGCCCAGTTTAGCCGTGCTATCGGGGTGATGGATTCCAGCTGGCGCCGCGCCATTCTCAAATCGGACAACCTGTCGGCGCCCTTTTACAGGGCGCACCTGGGAAATGTTTTACTGATGGCGGGGAAAAAAGCGGAAGCTTTTACTCAGCTTCAGGAGGCCCGGAAAGAGGCGTTAACCCGCAACAACGTGTACGCGCTTGTGTGGGCCCAAAGAGCTCTGGCCTACTATTACGCCCTGGAAGGCCGTCCCGAAGATTCCTACGAAGCCCTTCGGAAATGTTTAGCGGAAGCATCACGTTTGGGGCTGAAAAAGCCGCACTATGCACTTCCGTGGGTTCTTGAATTGCTGTTTGAATACTATCAGAGAGGATATGACTCGCTCCCAGATTATGATTTCCACAAAGAGATGCAAACCGCCCTCAACGGCATCAATCTGCATCTTCGTGGGACTGCATTCCGCATCCTGGCGAAACAGACCGTGGCTGAAACTTGCGATGGAAATCTTAACAAAATCGAAAATCTGCTCGAAAAAAGCGTAGCTGACCTTGAAGCTGCGCAGGTCCCCGTGGATTTGGCAAAAACCAGAGCGGAACTGGCAAAACTAAGGCTCCACCAGGGTTATCGAGAAGATGCCATCGAACTGGCATTGCAGGCTTGGGAGGGTTTGTCCATTTACGGATTAAAGTCCTTTCCTAAAGAATTGAGATCTCTGATATACGGCCGCAACAGCATCGCCAAAGGTCAAAAGATAGGCGACGACGTACTGAAGAGATGTATGGAGATGTTGGATGACTTGGTGCCGAGCGCAGACCTGGATGAATTGTTTTCCCGTCTTGTCGCGGTGACAAGCCGGTTTTTCGAGGCCGAACGGGGCGCCATATTCCTGGCAAGAGGCAATGGGCCCAAATCGCGTCTGACCCTGGGTGCAGCCCACAATCTAACCTCAAATGAAGTGGGAGAGGAAGGGTTCAGGGCCAATATGGCATATGTGCTCAAGGCCTACAAAAACAATCAGTCTTATAGTGTTAAACGACTCTCTTCCGGCGACGCAAAATCAGGACATCGGGCTACCGCCGTGCTTTGCATTCCAGTTGAAATACAAGGAGAAGTGCGGGGCGTATTGTATCATGACAACACCTACAGTGAGGGCATCTTCGAGTTCTCCAACAATACCCTCAAACGGATCGGCCATAGTTTGGGGACTTACGTCATTCGTATTCAAGCATACTGTAGGCAGATGGAAGAAAAGAATCTAGTGGCCCTTCGGGAAACCACGAACACCGAAGAGTTCAACAAAAAGGAAATCATAGGACGAAGCCGGGTTATGAGAGAGCTGATCAACCGAACAGACAAGGTTGCCAAATCCGATGCGCCGGTGTTGATCCTCGGGGAAACAGGCGTTGGGAAAGAGCTGTTGGCAAGAAGAGTGCATCGAATGAGTTCCCGCAAGATGGGACCCTTTGTGGCGGTCAACCTGTCCAGCATGCCGGAAACGCTTGTTGAGAGCGAGTTATTCGGCCACGAAAAAGGCGCCTTCACCGGCGCGAGCCACCAGAAACCGGGGCGTATGGAATTATCCCACAAGGGCACGCTTTTCATTGATGAAATTGGGGAGATTCCCACGTCCTTGCAGGTAAAGCTTTTACGAGTGCTGGAAGAAAAAGCATTTTTCAGGTTGGGGGGGGTCAAAAATATCAGTTCGAATTTTCGACTGGTGGCCGCCACAAACCGCAATCTGGTAAAAGAAGTGGAAAAGGGAAACTTCAGAGAAGACCTCTATTATCGTCTGAACGTTGTGCCCCTGATCGTTCCGCCATTGCGTAAGCGCGGCAATGACATGGTATTATTGGCAGAGCACTTTCTTGGCAGATATTCAAAGAAATATCAGCAACCCTTTCCGAAACTCACATCGAAAAACCAAGCTTTTCTGAAAACATACCAATGGCCCGGCAATGTGCGGGAGCTGCAAAACATCATCGAGCGAACCATGATCCTGGCGGATATTGACGATCTCGAACTCGTCATCCCTCAGTCCCCCAGGAAGCCTTCCGACGCGGGATCCCACATGCGCGATACCCTGTTAGCCGACATGCCCACGATGGATGAACTCCAACGTCGCTACATCAATTGCGTATTGAAAGAAACCAACGGGAAAATGAGCGGCATGGGAGGAGCAACGGAAATATTAGGAATGAAACGGACAACACTCTATACGCGAATGAAAAAATTGGGTATTTCTCCGTAAGTGACATCTCTGACCCGCACATGGAAAGGCAGCCTTTTGAAAAAAACGGTCGGGGCGGAAGACGCCGCACGCGCCACCGCCCCACCGAGAGCATGGAACGTCTTCGGACAAAGACGTCCCGAAGTATTTTGCGCTACTATGGATCTAATCCCATTTGCAGACCCAGCGGCCATGGATCTCCCTTTTTAACATCTTATCCGCCACATCATTGATCTCATCCAACGTAAAATAATTGCTGATCAATTTGTCCAATTTGAAATCCTGCGTCATGGCCAAATCCACCAGCCTCGGGATATCAATGTGCGTGGAGATGCTTCCGTAGAGGTTGCCCAAAATGGATTTCTGATGCAGGGGCAGCAGCATCAGGGGCAAATCGGTGGTCTGGTCATGGGGGGTGATGCCCGGAATCACCAGTTTTGATCCCATGCCGGTACACCAGTATGCCTGTACGATGGCCCCGGGATCGCCGATGCACTCAAAAACAACGTCCGCGCCGCCG
>Ga0233431_1005691_pt1 | contig 11813 bp, 11 predicted proteins | sample SI_118_April2016_FD_179867 | JGI IMG/M metagenome (GOLD analysis project Ga0233431, IMG submission 179867) | Seawater microbial communities from Saanich Inlet, British Columbia, Canada - SI_118_April2016_200_MG | ecosystem: Environmental > Aquatic > Marine > Inlet | place: Canada: British...
AATTAAACTCAAAATTAAGTGGTGCTAAAGCTATTTTGGGAGGGTCTGGGGCAAAGGACACTTGGTTATCTGGAAGTCACGATGTTGATCTGTTTGTACAGTTTGATTACAAAACATTCTCTCAAGAATCTCATCTGATTTCTGAACATTTAGAAAAGGCAGTAAAGAAAGCATTTCCCAAATATGAAATTGAAAGATTACATGGAAGTCGAGATTATTTTCAAATAAATTATAAGAATCTTATCTTTGAAGTTGTGCCAATAATTAAAATAAGCAAATCAGAAGATGCATTAAACATTACAGACATATCTCCATTACATGCAATATGGGTTAATAAGAATGCTAAATCTTTAAAAGATGATATTAGGTTAGCAAAACAGTTTTGTAAAGCTAACAAACTATATGGTGCGGAATCTCACATTACTGCCTTTTCAGGGTATGTTTTAGAAATTCTTGTTTCTTATTATGGTGGCTTTGAGAAGTTATTAAAGGCATCATTAAAGTGGAAGGATAAAGAAGTTATTGATCCTGAGAAATATCACAAGAATAAGCACATGGCACTTTTTAATCTTAATCAATCTAAACTAAATTCTCCGATTATTGTTATTGATCCTGTAGATCAAACTAGAAACGCTGCCGCAGCATTTTCAAAAGAGAAACTAAAGTTGTTTCAGAAAGTTGCTAACCAATATTTAAAGAGTCCTGCTGAAAAGTTTTTTGTTAAGGATGAGATTAGTAAAGAAAAGTTAAGTAAAGAGAACGGTCATTTAGTATTTCTAGAAGTAATACCTTTAATCGGAAAGAGGGATGTAATTGGAGTAAAGTTATTGAAGTCTTTTGAGTTCATTAAGAAAGAACTAACTGTATTTAAGATTAAGAAAGCAGATTGGGATTGGGATAATGATAATAATGCGATATTCTATTTCTTGTTAAAAGAAGATAAACTTTCTAAAGATGAGATTCGTAACGGTCCTCCTTTAGATCTGAAGGAACATGTTAAGAAGTTTAAGAAATCAAATAAAAATACTTTTACCAAGAATGGAAAATTATATGCTACTGTTAAGATTGAATTTCCAAAATTAAGTGATTTTGTTCAGAATTTGATTAAACAGAAATACGTTAAAGAAAAAATTAAAAAAATTAAACTAATTGTGAGTTAGAATTATTTCTTTTTCAAGTACTTCTTGAACTTTTCTAATTTCTAATAAATTGGTGGTGTGGGCGATACCAATGGGAACGCCTGCAGTAATTACTACTGTGTCATCTTTTGTAACTAACTCTTTTTTATAGGCAAGACTAGTGGCATTTGCAATTAATTGATTGATGTCTTGTGGGTGTTCCATAACTTCTGAAATAACTGCATAAGACAAACTTAATTGTTTTTTAATTTTATGATTAGGAGTTAATGCAAGTATATTCTTGTTAGGTCTTAAAGAGCTAATTTCTCTTACTGTTGATCCGCTCATTGTTGGAACTAGGATAAATTTGGCGTTAAGTTCTTCTGCGGCATTTACTGAGTATTTGGCAATTGCTTCTGCATTACAACTAGATTTCTCTAATCCTTTTTTTTCATTGGCTAAAGTGTCTTCAGCATTTTCAAGAATGTTGCTCATGGTTTCTACTGTTCTAAATGGAAATTTCCCTAGTGTGGTTTCTTTAGATAACATTACTGCATCCGTACCATCAAAAACAGCATTAGCTACATCTGTAATTTCTGCTCTTGTAGGTCTTGGGCTTTTTACCATTGACTGTAACATTTCTGTTGCTACAATACATGGAATTCTAGCTTTCCTACATTTCTTAATTATAAGCTTTTGAATAATTGGTACTTCGTGGGTTTCAATTTGTACTGCTAGGTCTCCTCGGGCAATCATAATTCCATCGGAGGCTTTAATGATTTCATCAATATTTTCTACAGCTTTTCTGTGTTCAACTTTAGAAATAATTTTTATGTCTTCAGCATTATACTGTTTTAATAAACTTCTAATCTCTTCCACATCTTTTTTGGATCGAACGAAAGAAGCAGCAATAAAATCAAAATTATGTTTAATCCCAAACTTAATATCTTCAATATCTTTTTCAGTAATTGCCGGTAAATCAATATCTCTATTGGGGATATTTACGTTTTTGTTATTTCCAAGTTCTCCACCAATTATTATCTGGCAAATAATCTCTTTATCTTTAACTTCTTTTACCATTAATTCAAGATTTCCATCTTCAATTAGAATTAAATCTGTGGGTTCAACAAGTTTTGTTATTCCTTTAAGGCTAATGCTAATTTTTTCTTTAGTGCCAATAACTTCTTCTGTTGTAATAATGATGTCCTTATTGTCTTCTAAGGTTACTAGGCCATTTGTTACTTTGCCAGTTCTAACTTCTGGGCCTGATGTGTCTAAAAGAATAGGGGTGTCTTTTGAAATTGATCTAATATTGTTTACTTTAATCAAGTGTTCAGCGTGATCTGCATGTGAGAAGTTAATTCTGGCCAAATTCATCCCTGCTTTCATTAACTTTTCAATACCTTCTTTAGACATTGTTACAGGGCCAATAGAACAAACGATTTTAGTCTTTTTCATAAATGTATATGCATTATATTCTATTTAAAAGTGTTTTGGTTTTGGTCCTACAATTGTTTTTTCATCACGTGTGCTTCAATTTCTTTCTCTTAAAATCTTGGAATGGAAAGAGTTAAATACCTTAAATTATTACTTTGTTTTAAAAAGAGGTATGAGAAAACTTTGTTTTCTAGACCTTTTTTTAAATCGTCGTTTAAAAAAGAGGTAGAGATATGGCTAAAAATAAATTAGATCAAATAATTCAGCTGTTGATTCCTCCTTCATTAGTTCTTCTTCTTGTAGTTACAATTATTGAACTGTTTTACGGCGTTGGTAAGGCAATGTCAATATTTATTGACATTTTCGATGTTTATGTAATCGTTATTTTTGCCATTGATTTATATTACAGGTGGTTTGAAACTCCGCACTTTATTCCTTACGTAAAAAAACATATTCTGGATATTATAGCAACAATTCCATTTAATTTAATCTTTTTAGGAATTCAAGGTTTAACCTTAATTAGGGCTTTACGAGGAGTTAAGATTATTGCAAGGGTTGCAAAAATGGCAAGATTTGCAAGATATGGGAAATTACTTCGGCTCTTGAGATTTGGTGCAAGGGCACCACGATTTTTGAAATTTAGAAAACATGTCAAAAAAGCAAAAATTAGGAAAGTTCAACCGCATGAAAAGAGTCTGAAAAAAACTTTAAGCTTTAAAGTTATTTTACTTATTACAATAAATTCAATAATGGGAACAGGCATTTGGTTTTTAACTTCTGCTGGAGCAAAAAATGCTGGACCTGCCTCGTTAATTTCGTGGGGAATATTATCTTTAATTTCAGTTTATATTGCAATGTGTTTCGCAGAGTTAACTTCTATGTTTCCCAAAGCGGGAGGAGTTTATGAGTTCGCTAAACAAGCTTATGGGAGATTCTGGTCATTTATTATTGGTTGGACCACTTCTATTGCGGGAAGTGTTACAATTGCCATGCTCTTATTGGGAGCATTACAATATTTAATTCCTATTCAATATTCTTTTACTTATGTTCCAATTGCAATATTTCTAATTATTGCTTTTAGTTATGTGGCCTTTAGAGGTATGCAAACTTCAACTGTAGTGTTGGTTACATTTGCGATCATTACACTTACAGCTGTAATTGCTATTATTATTCCAGGATTTATCAATTTTACACCTTCTAACTTTGATCCATTTTTTGTATTCCCTACAACTAGCATATTGTTGGCCATATTTTTTATTGCGGAAACCTTTTTTGGTTGGGAAAGTGCAATTTTCTTATCTGCGGAAACAAAGAATCCTACTAAAGTTATGCCTAAAGCTTTAATTTATGGCACTGTTGTAATTGCTTTATTATCTTTTTTCCTTGCTTTCACAGCAATGGGAACAATACCTTGGGCAGAGTTCTCAGAGTCGGTAGCTCCTTTAAGAGATTTAGGAACAGTTCATTTTGGAAGTCTGGGGGGAATTATTTTTTCAATATTAATTTTCATTTCTGTGATCGGTGCAACGGCAGGATGGATTGTGACAGCACCAAGATTATTAATGTCTATTGCTGAAGACAAGTTATTCTTTACTCAATTTGCAAAAATTCATCCAAAACATAAAAGTCCTTATGTTTCAATTATATTTCAAGTTTTAGTCGTTTCAACATTAGTAATTGTGGGAGCGGGTTCTTATGAAACTTTATTGCATATGTTAATCCCTTTAATTTTGTTAGTCTACTCTGCAGTGTTGTTAAGTTTGGTAATCTTACGCTTTAAAAGACCAGAATTAAAAAGACCATATAGGGTTATTTTTGGTAAAGTAGGCCCATTTATAACAATGTTATTCATGATCTTTTTGTTAGTTATGTTTATCAAAAAAACTCATGGTGCTTTAGATATCTTACGTATCTCTGGAGGACTAATAGCATTTGGTATTCCAGCTTATTTTGCAATTGAGTTATTTTATGATAAAAAGTATGTTACTTTACGAAGAAATCTAATGGCTAAAATCTCTCATCATTATCATAGGATTCCTTTGCCAAAACTAACATTTAGAAAAATCATTTCATTAGTGGGTCCATTTAACAAAAGAACTACACTCATGGTTTATAATTCAAGAATTGGTATGTTTACTCAAGAGATTGTTAAGTCTAGAATTCCTTTTAAACATATTTATATTGCTAATCGCTCAAAGGAAGAAATTAAGTTCTTTAAGGAAAAGGTTTCTAAACTAGATCGGTCAAATATTGATTTACATCTTTTAAGATCATTAAACATTCCTCACAAAGTTGGTAAAGTAAATGCGTTTGTTTCATTTAATGATTTGGGTTATGTTCAAGATGTGTCAAAATTTATTCATAGTGTGAATGGTATTCTAACTAAAAAAGGAAAATTTTGTTTTTACATCAAAAATAATGTTCTTAACATGACTCCCAATGCTTTATTAGTTGAGGATAAGAAAAAAATGTTGGACATTTTTAAAAAGGAAAAATTATCCGTAAATTATACCAGAAGAAAAAGGTTGTTTAAAACAGAAATCTTCATTTATGGTATTAAGAAATAAGGTTATTTACTCATTTCTTGCTTTATATCTGATTTATTTTAGATATTCCTGTACATTTGGCCTGGGAAACCTTGTCTAGAGTTTAGAAAACTATAAAAAACCCTTATCTATCTCTCTTATATGAATATAATTAAAGCTAATTGTCGAAGGTGTGGAAGTTCTGTTCCTGCAGACCAATTTAAGTTGCATTATTCTTACAAAATGATGGTTTGTCCAAACTGTTTTAGTGGCAAAACTCAATTACAAGAAGAAAAGAAGAAAGTTGAAACTCAGAAACCCGTAAAACCGGCAGGCTGGGATCAAGAAGACCTTTATTTAGAGAAATTTCATTCTAAACAACAGAAGCAAGAGCCTATGTTTCGGAAAATTCCAGCTACTGGACATATTGAATGTACTTGTAGGGGTTGTAGTTATTCTTTTAAGTATGATCCATTCCGTAAGAAGCCTAAAACTTGTCCTTACTGTAATGAAGAAATTCCAAGGTTGAACACATTTAGTTTACTCTAAACTAAAACTTTATCATCCGATTAATATTTTCTTGAGTTTGTTTGTAAAGCTTTGCCCAACTTTCTGGTAATTTTAACATTCTAGCAATATTTAATGTAAAAAAAATTGTTGTACTATGTAACAAAGTAGCGGCCAATGTTAGTGGTGAGAAAATGATCTGGTAATTGTGGAGATCATACAAAAATGAAAATCTTTCTTCTTCCACTTTTAGAAACATTACTAAAAATCCTAGGGGAGTAGCATTATTTAAAATTTGTTTACTCATTTTAATGTAGTTGTATGCTCCTTTAAAGAACGGCATTTTACTATATTGGTGTACTGTGTAAAGTTTAGGGCAATATATTGTTTTAATTTTCTTTTTGTTTTCAATGTAATAAAAATTCATTTTTGTTTCTAGAAGATATCCACTTTTTTGTGGAATTTCCATTTTTAGAAAATCTTCTTTCCACAATGCTCTTTCTCCACCAAAGAATCTGGCACAGTTTGTCCAACCCCAAATTGCGGCCCTATCTCCTGCTCTATCCAAAATGGTTGAAGAATATTTGTTTTTTTCAACAGGGTCAATTAATCGATCCATATCATTATGGGTTAGTCCAATTAAGTCAGCATCAATCATAGCAATAATTTGTCCTTTTGATTGTTTTATCCCATTCTTAATTGCTCCAGCTTTACCCCAGTTTTGTTCATTTTTAATTAGCCTTATCTTTGGCCAATCTTTTACGTAAGATTCAACTACAGAACAGGTATTATCTTTTGAACAATCATCAACAACAATAATTTCATCAAATCTGCTATAATCTTTTACAGAATCAAGAACTTTACTAATATTACTTCCTTCATTATACGCTGGAATTATGCATGAAACACTAACCATACTAAGAGATATTTTGTTTACTATTATAAATTTTTTTAAATTTGGTCTAAATTTAGTTGATTCCACACTGTGTTTGTGGTGGTTAATCTTTCAATACTATGAAAGTTTTCTTTGACCATTCCAACATATCTCCCTTTTCTAAATAATTTTACCTTTGCCATATAGCCTTTACAAAAGGTCCCGTAAAAATCCAACAAGATTTTTTGGGCGCCAAAAAGCTTTGCTTTTTCAGCGTATCATCCAAAGAGGTGCGGCATTCACTTCGCTCAACCCCACAATGATAACTTTTTACCTCCTTTTTTCTTGTTATTCTTGGAGATGAAATTCTTTATATACTTTGTCCGGAGCTGACCAGTTGTCCAGTGGGTTACGGAAATATGGTCTTGAGCATCAAATTATTTATATGTTCAAGCTTTAAACTTAATCAATATGAATGTTGGATCATTATTTCGTAGGCTTACTAACTTTGACCCTTATGAAAGTGTAATGGATGTTACGCAGCTAGTGATGTCTGCGGGTCTTTACAAGCAATTTTTAGATAAATTAGAAGATGGTTTAGGTAGAGGTTTAGAAAGTGGTGGTGTTTTAACAGTAAGGTCAGGTGGCTCTTCAGTGGATGGCGTTAATATTTATTCAGTTCCTGATGAGTTTAGGTCTTTAAAACGTGTGCGCATGGGAGATGCTTGGCAATCAGAGTGGAGGTCTGAGCTTGAAAAGGAATTGGTTTCTAGGGGAGAAAGAGTTGGATTTGAGTATCATACACATGCTATTGTTACAGCATATCCTCAAACCTCACATGAAGAATGGAAAACTTCTCTAAAACTTCGTCACAAACATTTTGGTGATAAAAAAATAATTTCTTTGGGAGATATTATTATTGAAAGAATTGAAGATGGAAATGTTGCTTTGCATGGATATACACCTGCTTCAGAGCCGTGGATTGAAAAAGTTACAGGAGAATATGCTAGAAGAAGAGTAACACATTCTTTAGAAATTCTTGTACCTCAATTAGGAAAAAGATTTGCATTACCTTTGGGCTAAGAAATAAATTTATAAGTAAGCTTACTCTTGAGTTATGATGCGTAGATTAATTTTAGTATCATTATTAATCGCAGTTTTAATCCTTAGTTCATGTTTAACAATGAAATCAGAAGAACCAAGTCCTTTACAAAGGTATCATGAGAACTTAAGAGAAGTCTTTGCTTTCTTTGGTAATTGGTTAAACCCGGTTTACATTACAAATGATGGCTTTGATAATTGGAACGAATTAGTTATAGAATCTAATTCTTATCATTCAGAACTTGATCAGAATTTAAACATTTTATCTTGGAACGTTTATCGTGGTTATGATCTGGATAATTTTAAGAAATCTTTAAATCAGTTAATTGAAGATAATGATTTTGGAATAATTACTTTACAAGAAGCTCCACTTAATGAAAAACCATTTTGGGAAGATTCTGAATTTAACGCTTTTTATGCACCCTTTCATCAAGTTAAGAAACAAACGAATCTGTATAATTACAACTCTTCTGGACAATTAACACTTTCAAAATATCCTTTTTTGAAAACAGAAGTGTTTGAGTTACCTACTGTAACGAACTTTGTTGTTGGTCCTGATCACATTACCAAAAGAATTGTTACTTATGTTCAAGTTGAAAAAGATTCTAAGAAGGTTGGAGTTTACAATGTTCATTTAGAAAACTGTGCAACTTCTGTGTCTCGGGAAAAGCAAATTAAAATTATTCTGGAGAAAATTGAAGAGAACAATGATGATATCGTTATCTTGGGTGGAGATTTTAATTTTATTTTTGGTCATGAGAAAGGAATGAAGTTAATAGAGAAAAATGGATTTAAGAAAATGTTTGATTCTAGATTTAAGTTAGATCATTTTTTTATTAAGGGTGTAAAGGCAGAGGGATTTAAATTAAAAGCTTCTGGTTCTGACCATAATCCAATTGGAATGAGAATTAGTTTTGATTAAACACTTTTTGATAATTTTCCCAAACTTTATTAGCTGCTTCTTCTATAGTAATTTCTTTAATTTCAGCAATCTTTTCTATTGTTTTTAAAACGTAAGATGGTTCACTTAACTCGCCTTTAATTGGGCTTTGCCAAGGTGCATCTGTTTCAGTTAGAAGTTGTTCAATTGGAACTTTTTTAATCATAGTATTAAAGTTTCCAGTTCTTACTGTTGAAGGCGGAATTGAGAAGTAAAAGCCAAGTTCTTTAGCTCTCGTAACTAAAGACTTTCTTCCGCCAAAGCAATGCATTACAACAGGAATTTTATCTTTAACTTCTTCTTCAAGAATATTAATACAATCTTCTTCTCCTGCCCAGGCATGAATAATAACTGCTTTGTTTAATTTTATCGCTAATCTTAGAACTTTCCTAAAAATTTCTTGTTGTTCTTGGTGGTGATCTTTATCCCAGTAGTAATCTAGGCCAATTTCTCCAATCGCGACAATTTGGTCTTTGTGATCTTCAATGAACTTGAATTCTTCTTCTAAGTTAACCTTGCCTTCAGACTTTGGAATGCCTGTTTCTCCTTCTGACAATCCTAATGCATCAATAGGATGTAGTCCAAAAGAAACTTTGATAATTGGATCTAGTTTTTTCATTTCAAGAACTTGTTTATTTGCTAAAGGATTTGTGCCAGAAACAATAATTGCTTTAACTCCTACTTCTTTAGCTCTTTTAATAACTTCTTGAATATTATCTTTAAAACTTTCTTGGTTCAAATGACAATGTACATCTACTAGATTCATTTTTAACATTGTTATTATCGTCAATTTAAACTTTTCCTAAATATTCTGTAATTAACAAATTTATTTAAACCATTAAACTCTTGAAGTTATTAAATGGCAACACAAGTGCAACTTAGTTATGACATCTCAACTGTAATTGGATTGGATCAGCCATTTCCAGGGAGTGCCTTAACTATGGAAGTGCCAGATTTAGAAGTTCTTTTAGATGATCTTAGAAAATATGATGGTCAAATTAAAGATCCTTCTTTAGAGCGGCCGGTACTTAGTCCTTTGAATGTTAAATTATATTTTCCGCACAAGAAAGAAATGTCCAGGTATATTGAAGGTGCCTTTGGTGTTAGGATTCCAGGTTCTAGTATTGTTTCTTTAACGGCATATGAAAAGATTGCTGATTGGTTAGAATCTCAATCTAAATAATTCTGAATATTCTGTAGTATAGTAATGTTTAAATTGTGGTTGATTTGTACTAAATGTATGGAAAAAGAGTTGGGTGTGAGAGATTTAACAGCTTTACTACCCAAAGTTGTAATGATGGTTGAGAAATCTGAGGCTGCTACACCACAAGGATTAGCTAATTCTTTAGAAACGATGGTTTTTGGATACACTGCTGGAAAGACCATAGGGGATGATGCTACTGATTTGTATCATCAATTAGAAGCAGTTCGTGATGATGCTAAGGCAGGTAAATCAGAATCCTTAGATGCATTTAGATCTTTGTATCAAACACATTATTCTTAATTTCTCGAAAACCTTATAAATAAACTATATTCTAGAGTATATAATGAGTTCAGTAAGAAAACGTGGAAGTTAAGTATTATTTTGTTTCTATTAGTTGCCACTTTAGTGGTTTTTTGGTGTGTGTTTGTTTAGGAGGTTATTATTATGAACGTTCAAGATTTTAAATGGAAAAAGGATATTACAGTAAAGGATTTAGTTAATCAGTACAAGGGAGTAGGTTATCAAAGTGTAGAGCTAGCAAGGGCAGCAGATGTTTTTGTTAAAATGAAAAAGAATTCTGCTAAAATTTATCTTACTTTTACATCAAACATGGTAACTTCTGGGTTACGTGGATTTTTTGCACAATTAATAAATTTAGGAATGGCTGATGTTATTGTTACTACAGCAGGTGGACTTGAAGAGGATATTATGAAAGCTTGTGGTGAAAAGTTTAAAGTAGGAAATTTTCATTCAGATGATGTTGAATTACATGAGCAGGGAGTAAATCGAGTTGGAAATCTGTTTGTTAATAATGAAGCTTACATGAATTTTGAAGATTGGATTACTCCAGTTTTGGGCAAGTTATATCAAAAACAAAAAAGATGGGCGGTGTCAGAATTATTAAGAGAAATTGGTTTAATCTTAAATGATGAAGATTCTGTCTTGTACCAAGCTGCTAAGAACAACATCCCAATTTTCTGTCCAGCAATTACAGATGGTGCATTTGGATTTCATTTATACTTATTTCAACAGAAACATTCAGACTTCATTGTTGATGTTGTAAAAGATTTTGGAAATATTTTGTTCTCTTCATCTCATGATGAGAAGAAAGCTGTTATTGCTTTAGGCGGTTCAATAAGCAAACATCACGCGATTCTTTGTACTTTACTTAATGGTGGGGCAGAGTACGCAGTGTACATGACTACTGCACACAGAACTTCTGGAAGTATGAGTGGAGCAACTACAGATGAAGCTAAGTCTTGGGGAAAAGTAAAGGATGATTCTGACGTTGCAACTGTTATTGGAGATGTAACCATAATGTTTCCATTGGCAATGATTTCTGCTTTGGAAGAATTACAAAAAGAGGGATTATTGAAAGAATGATTTTATTAGTTATCTTTGGAAGGGGAACAGATGAATGATTATAATTTGATGCAGTATCTAGCAATTCAAAGAGTTCAAGTAGATGCACATGCCACGTACATGGCACAAACTTTGGGAAGGGATGTATCTCTTAAAGAAGCGATTCAGGATTGGGCAAACTCTCCAGAAGATCATGCTGAAAGATTTCGCCAATCTTTTGATGGTCGGATTGAATATATTGTTGAGACTTGTAGAACAACATGTGGGACGGCGGATCGGTGTCCAGGTTTTAAAGAGGGCTGTGTTTTAAGTGTTGACAGAATTAAAATTTTATTGGGAGAAAAGAAATGAAAGCCAAGTTTCAATTATCAAAAAGTAAAGTATTAGAACAATACATGACTGCTAAGCAGTTAGCAGATAAAATATCTTATAGTTTTAAAACTAATCAAATAGTTGCAAAGATCCTAGAAGAGGAAACTCAGTGTATGTTCTCTGTACACTTTGTTAATGAACTTAAACATATAGAAGATAAAACCAGAGTTTTGTTTTTAGCACAAGCCTGGACAGAAGAAGATATTGATAATTTAATCAGCCAAGGAATTAGAAGCTTTGCTGTTGACAATGAGTCTGATTTAGATGCTTTAATTTCTTACTTGGAAAAGAATGATGTTAAAATTAATTTAATGTTGAGATTAAAGATTCGTGAGAATTCTTTAAGGACGGAAAGATACTTTGTTTTTGGAAT
>Ga0233431_1005695_pt1 | contig 11804 bp, 12 predicted proteins | sample SI_118_April2016_FD_179867 | JGI IMG/M metagenome (GOLD analysis project Ga0233431, IMG submission 179867) | Seawater microbial communities from Saanich Inlet, British Columbia, Canada - SI_118_April2016_200_MG | ecosystem: Environmental > Aquatic > Marine > Inlet | place: Canada: British...
TATGTCGGCATGAAAATCTTCGCTGGCCGTGACAATCCGGCCATTACGGATCAATACAATCGCCATCGTTTCCTCCCCTGCGCTTATTCATTCCCCGTAGCGCGAACCGAAATTGTACTCCAGGTCGCGGATTACATCTCTTTCGTGCTATGACGAATCCCGACGTCTATTTCAACAAACCGAACGCATCGGGCAGGAACAATCCAATTTCCGGCACGTAGGTGACCAGCAACAGCACAAACGTCATCGCCGTCCACGGCCAAAATATCCGCTTTGCAACCTGGACCAAATTGCGCCCCGCTACACTGGAGGCCACGAACAGCGTGATGCCGTAAGGCGGCGTCACCATGCCGATCGCAAAGTTCATCACGACGACTAAACCGAAGTGGATAGGATTGATGCCGAAATTGATGGCGATGGGCATCAGGACCGGGACCAGGATGAGGATCGCGGCGAGGCTTTCCATAAACATACCGACAATCATCAAAAGCACGTTGACGATAAGCAGGAACACCCACGGTTTATCGGTAAAAGCCTTGATCCAGCCCGCCATGAGTTCCGGCACGTCGGCTTCGGCCACCAGCCATCCGAAGATGCTGGCGGTACCGATGATGGCCATCACGGCCGCCGCCAGGCAAACAGTTCGCAGCAACAACGGCATGACATCTTTGAGCTTGAGATCACGATAAACGAAACAGGAAATAATCACGCCATAGGCGCCGGCAACCGCCGCTGCCTCGGTTGGCGTGAAGACGCCCCCGACGATTCCGCCGATGATGATGACCGGCATGCCGAGTGCCGGAATGGCAGCAAAGAAAGTTCTGCCCAGGCGCGCCAACGTGAAGGGTTCCACCTCGCGGTATTGGGGGCCGCCACGCACTGCGTGCATGTAGGAAATGACAAGCAGCAGGCTGGTCGTCATCAGGCCGGGGATGATGCCCGACAGGAACAATGCACCGGTCGATTGGTCGGTCACCATCGCCACAACCACCATCATCAGGCTGGGCGGGATGATTTGCGCCAAGGATCCGGCGGAAGCAATCATCCCGGCGGCAAAGTCGACATCATATTTTCGACGTTTTATTTCGGGCTGCATAATCGCTGAAATCGCGGCCGTATCGGCCGATCCGGATCCCGAAATGGCGGCCAGCCCAGTCGCGGCCACGACCGACACCATCAGGACGCTGCCCGTTATCCAGCCAACCAAAGCCGTCGCGAAATCAACGATGCGCTTCGATATGCCGCCGACATCCATCACCGCACCGGCAAAGATGAAGAACGGAACAGCCATAATCGTAAATGAATTGAGGCCGGAGAAAAGGCGCTGACTGATGATGGTGATGGGAATGTCCGAAGAGGCCATTACCGTCAACGTGGCGGCGATGCCGAGAACGAAGACAACCGGCATGCCGATGACCAGGAAAAATAGAAATGCTGAAAATGCAACCGTCATGGGACCGCCTCCGCTTTATTCCTGCGCCATGTTTTTGCTGCAGGGGTCGTCCCAACGTTGAATGAGCAAAAGAATGACCTCGATCGCAAAATATACTGAGCCGACGGTCAGGCAGAGATACATCGTCCACATGGGTATTTCCATTGCGGGAGAGGTTTCAAATTGCCCGATCATCATCAGCGGTTGGGCGCCGACAATAACGACGACAAGGAATCCCACACAGCCGATCGCAATGAACAGGTTTAGAATTCGCGCCATCTTGATCGGCATGTAGGTCATCACGGCGTCAATGGCGACATGCTTGCCGAAACGCATGGCAACGCCCGCGCCGACCAATACCATCCAGACCTGCGCGAAGCGCGCAGCCTCTTCGGTTCCCGCAATGGAGTAGTTGAAAACGTAGCGCCCCGCCACCTGAACAAGCACACCGCAAATCATAAAGATGAAACAAACGCAGACGAAAATGTCGACCGTCTTGCGCAAATAACCGATGATCCGCCAAAAAATGGTTAAGATCATGAAGTCCCCCGACGTTTGCTCCCGGCACTATTCCGGCGTGAATTATAACCAAATGAAAAAAAGGGGCCGGGAAAATTGTCGTTCCCCGGCCCGAATTGCACTTTCGAATTCACCGACGAATCGGCATCATCATTTCGCGGCCTTGATGGCGGCAAGGAGTTTCTTCTCCTGGTCCGTCTTTAAGAATTCGTCGTAGACCTGCTTGGAGGCTTCACGGAATGGTGTCGGATCCATGTAGGTCACCTTCACACCCTCGGCCAGCAGCTTACCGAAGTTCTCTTTGTCCGCCTGAATGTAAAGCGCGCGCTGATATTCGGCGGCTTCGATGCCTGCCTGGATGACGATTTTTTGCACGTCTGCCGGCAGGGACTTCAGCTTCTTCTCTGACATGATGACCGGAGCCATGATGTTAAGCCATCCGACCTGTGCCCAGTACCCGGCAACTTCGTAGAACTTCTTTCCGTAGTAGTTGGTGTTGGCGGCCTCGGCCCCATCAACCACGTTTGTCTGAAGTGCGCCGTACAATTCGTTGTAGGCGATCGGGGACGGGTTGGCGCCGAAGGCGCGGAAAGCGGCAACGTGTACCGGGTTGCCCATGACGCGAATCTTCAAGCCCTTCAAATCGGCCATGGAGAATAGTGGCTTCTTCGAATTGAGGACGTGGCGTACACCAGCCGAGAACGCGCCGACGACGCGGAAGCCCTTGGATCCAGCAACACTGGACAGGACGCCGTCGACCTCGGGCGAACGCATGGCTGCGTCCAGATGGTCGGGCGTGTCGAACAGGAACGGCATCGTGAAAATCTTGATTTCGGGAATGAAGTTCACGAGTTTGGAGCTGGAGGTCACACACATGTCAAGCGAGCCGGTGAGGATCTGTTTGATCATCTCCATCTCGTTTCCAAGCTGCGCGTTCGGGTAAATCTTGACTTCGACCTTGCCGTTGGTCCGTGATTCCACCGCTTCCTTAAACTTCACCATCCCGAGGTGATACGGCATTGAAACGGTATTGTCGTGCCCAGCCTTAAGGACGATGTCCGCAGCGAATGCGGGGGCCGCCATGCAAGCGCCGAGTACAGCAGATATCAAGAGTCTCTTCATAGTGCTCTCCCTTCTTCCCTATGCTGACTTCGAAAAAAAATAGCCACGTAGTTTTTTATTTTTTTTGGATGAAGGAGACTGGTTCATTCTCAGGCCAAAAGCCCAAGTTCCGCAAGGACCTCCTTCAAGTTTTCGTTCTTTTCTGCGGGTAATGGTAACCTCGGTGGTCTCGGTGGGCCGACCGGAACGCCGGCCAGCTTGAGCGCCGCCTTCGTTGCCGATACGTAAAGATCGCCGGCAAGGGCGTGTATCAAGGGCAGCAGTTTGAAGTAGAGTTTCCGCGCACCTTCAATGTTTCCGTCATCGGCAACCATGGTGAATAGATCGGCGGCCATTTTCGGCGCGATGTTGCTGCAAACCGCGACGTACCCTTCGGCGCCGACCGCATAGGATTCAAAGGGCAGATAGCCTGCGAATACGGTCATGCGTTCACCGCACAAGCGTTGAATCTCACACACCCGCGCCACATCTCCGGACGATTCCTTGATGTAGCTCACGTTATCGATCTCCGAAAGCCGGGCCACGACGTGGGGTTTCAAATCGACGTTGGAGGTGAAGGGATTGTTATAAATCATGATGGGGATCGAAACAGCTTCGCCGACCCGGCGGTAATGCTCAAACAATTCGTCCTCTGTGGGCGAAGAATAATAGGGCGGAACGATCATGACGCCGTCCGCCCCCAACTGTTCGGCCTCTTTGGTGTACCGAACGCATTCGTTCGTCCATTCAGCCGCCGTACCGACCAAAACCGGAACCCGTCCCGCGGCCTCGGAGATCACGATCTCGGCCACCCGCGTGCGTTCCTCATCGGTCTGCGAAAGGAATTCGCCGGTGCTGCCAAGCGGGATCAGGCCATGAACACCCTCTTTGATCTGCCAATCGACGAATTTCCGCAACCGCCCCTCATCCACCGACGACCCGTCGTCGCTGAAGGGAGTTACCATTACGGTATAGTTTCCCCGAAATTTGGTCATCTTGCTTCCCTGCTCATCCTCCGTTGGATCGCCGGTCGAATGAGCTGTTGCGCAGCTCCGTCCGACCCCATTCCTCCAAAAAAACCCGTTCCGTGCCATCTGTGCGGCATCGAAATTATTTGTCTGGAATAACGTATTCCACTGGTATACCATTGCATAATCACGAGCTCGGGCGCAACATTTTTTTCGAATAATACCGGGGGAGGAGTCTTAATGCCCGCAGTGAAAACGGGTTTCAGGGCGCCGACTCAAAAGAAACGGTTGCCGGGAAAAGGTTTTAAGAACAGGGGTTTACGGCTGAAAAATATCTCGCGGCCAGAGGTTGGCTCAGAGATCGCCCATCGCTCGCGCGCGCAAATGATCGAGATGCGTACGCATGGCCTTGCGCGCACGGGCCGGGTCTTCGGCGTCGATGGCATTCAGGATTTCCAAGTGCTCCTGGCACCCCGGATTGACGCGCGCCGGAACGGACTGAATTTCGAACAGTTGGATAGAGAGCCTGAGTTTGTCGATGGTATCGGCGAGGACCAGATTACCGGTGGCTTCGGCAATGCACCGGTGGATCGCTTGGTCGAGTTCCCAATGGCGTTCGAGCGAAGGTTCGGGATGGTCGATCAGGGCCTTAACCCTGTCAACGAGATCGCGCACAATGGTTTTGTCCATCTTTGGTGCCGCCAGCACAATTGTCTCGGGTTCGAGCATTCTGCGCACTTGCAAGGCATGCAAAAACTCGTCCAAGGTCACGACACGCACCGCGAGAAGCCTTTCGGTCAAGCGAACCAGCATGCCCTCTCCCTCCAGACGACCCAACGCCTCGCGCATAGGAGTCCGCGATACACTGAGGCTCTCGGCAAGCTTGCGCTCCTGAATCACCGTTCCGCTGGGAAGCTCCCGGGAAAGGATCATTCGACGGACGGATTGATAAGCGATCTGAACAAGGGACCCTTTCTGGTTTCCATCTCGGACGATATGCGACGGGGGCATATGAAACCTCTTTTGCTTGGCGACTTCGCGCAACGCGGACGATTCGCACAGCGCATGGACAATCGTTCCATGTTTGACATGCGTTCGTCAATTGCGTCGGCAAGGCGGAATTTGCGAAAATGGAAACGAACTGGGAAGGAGTGGTCGTCATGCCCTTCGTGATGGTTCACGCGCTGGAACGCGGGATCGGACAAAAACGTGCGCTGGTGAAAGCCCTCACCGCGGCCACCTGTTCGGCTTACAAGGTGGTTCCCGAAACGGTCACCGTCTACATTCAGGATTATCCCGATCAAAATTACGGGCACGCCGGTAAATTGGGCCTTGATGCGACTGAACAAAGGGCTTTCATCCAAATTCACGCGTTCCCACGCCCCCCGGAACTAAAACGCCAACTTGTAAAGGGGATAACCGACGCCGCCGTTTCGGCCTACGATTTTCCGGCAAAAAGCGTCGTGGTCTATATCTTCGACAGCGAGAAAACCGACTGCGCCCACGGCGGACTTTTAATCAGCGACACCGAAAACGGATAGATGTCAACGCGTCGCGAAGGAATAGCGATATGGAAAGGTTCTATACCGAAACGCAGAGAATGGTCCGCGAGTCCGTGCGCAAATTCGTTGCGACGGACGTCCTTCCCGCGGCCGAAACCATTGACCGCAAAGATGAATTCCCGGCCGAAATTTACGGCCGAATGGCCGAGATGGGATTGTTCGGTACCGATCTGCCGGAAGAAGCGGGTGGAAGCGGTTTCGACACCCAGACGCTGGTCATCGCCATGGAGGAACTGGCCTGCGCATCGGGGAGCGTTGGCAACGCCCTGGCCCTGCCGGTTGAAGCGGCGCGGTTCCTCGTTGAGCATGGCGATGAACGCCAGAAAGTGCTTGTTCCGGGTATCCTTAGCGGTGAGATCATCCCGGCGACCGCCATTTCGGAGCCCGATTTTGGGTCCGATGTGGCTGGAATCCGAACCTCCGCCCGCAGGGATGGAGACGACTACATTATCAACGGAACCAAGGCCTGGGTGACTATGGGACAGGTCGCCGATCTGATCGTCGTGTTGGCCAAGACAACCGCCGACAAGGGAACACGCGGCATCAGTTGTTTCCTGATTCACGGCGACAATCCCGGTCTGCAACGTGGGCGCAAGGAAAAGCTTCTCGGAATGCATGGCCTCGCCACCTGTCAGATCAATTTCACCGACTGCCGGATCTCGGCCCTGGACCGCATCGGTTCCGAGGGCGAGGGCTTCAAGATGATGATGGGGAATTTCAATTACGGCCGCATCATGATGTCCGCCATGTCGCTCGGGATCGCGCGCGCCGCCTACGAGGACGCGCTGGAATACGCCCGGACCAGAATCCAATTTGGCCAACCCATTTTGGATTTTCAGGCCGTTCAGTTCATGCTGGCAGACATGTCCACGGATATTGCGGCGGCGCGGCAAATGATCCATCACGCGGCGAGGCTTCTGGATGCGGGTTTTTCGATCGCCAAGGAAGCCGCCCAGGCCAAACTTTTCACCACAGACATGGCCATGCGCCACGTCACCAACGCACTACAAATTCACGGAGGCAACGGCTATTCCCAGGAATACCGGATCGAGCGCCTTTTCAGGGACATCAAACTGCCGCAGATCTACGAGGGAACGAACCAGATTCAACGCATTATCATCGCGCGGCAGATCGCCAAGGTATAATCGGCCAGCCTAGTCGGCCGGAATGACATACGAGGACGGGAAGATCATGCAAGATCGCATCGTGACACAGGAACAGGCTGTGGCTTTTATCAAGGACGGCGACACCATTGTCGTTGGCGGCTCGGGCGGCATGGGGGTGGCCGAGTCGATTCTGGCGCAGATGGAACAGACCTTCCTGAACGCAGGACATCCTCGGGACCTGACGGTGGTTCATACCACCGGGGTCGGCGATTTCAAGGAACTGGGGATGGGGCATTTGGCCCATAAGGGACTGGTGAAGAGGGTGATCGGCGGCAATTACGGCCCGCAGCCCAACTTCATGAAATTGATCGTCGCCAACGAGGTTGAGGCCTACAACCTGCCGCAAGGGGTAATCGCCCAGATGCATCGGGCCGTCGCCGCCGGACAGCCGGGGGTCGTTACGCATGTTGGGCTTCAAACCTACATGGATCCGCGCCAGGAAGGCGGCAAGATGAATGACGCCGCAACCGAGGATATGATCGAGGTCGTCGAGTTGGCCGACCGTGAGTGGCTTTTCTACAGGGCTTTCACGCCAAACGTCGCGATTATACGCGGCACCACCGCCGACGAGGACGGCAACATCGGCATGGAGCACGAAGGCACGACCCTGGAGGGGTTATCCATCGCGCAAGGCGTGCACAACAACGGCGGTATCGTCATCTGTCAGGTAAAGCGGCTGGCGCGTAGCGGCTCCATTCACCCGCAGATGGTGAAAATTCCAGGTTTCCTTGTCGATCATATCGTTGTCGACGAGAACCAAGGGCAAACCTTTGGCACGGACTTCGATCCCAGTGTCTGCGGCGAGCTTCCCCGCCCGCTGGCGACCATCGAACCGGATCCCTTGAACGCCCGCCGCGTCATGGCCCGCCGTGCAGCCTTCGCCCTGTATCCGGGAGCGGTGCTGAACGTCGGCGTCGGTGTATCGGCGGGCATTCCCAACGTGGCCGCCGAAGAAGGGATATCGGATCTGTTCGTGCTTACGGGCGAAGCTGGGATCATCGGTGGTGTTCCACGGTCTGGCCTGGATTTCGGAAGCGCCTTCAATCCCACCGCCATCGTCGACCAACCCTATCAGTTCGACCTTTATGATGGGGGAGGGTTGGATGTGGCTTTCGTTTCCTTCGCCGAAGTCGATGCCGAAGGCAACGTCAACGTCACAAAATTCGGAAATCGCGCCGATGGGGCCGGCGGGTTTATCGACATTACCCAGAACGCCAAGCGGATCGTGTTCAGCGGCACGCTTCTAGGCGGTGGGCTCAAGGTCACGGTGGCCGACGGGGCTATAAGCATCGATCAGGAAGGCCGGGTCCAAAAGTTTGTCCCGCAGGTTCAGCAGATCAGCTACAACGCGCGCATGGGGCAGGAAAACCGCCAAGATGTCACTTTCGTGACCGAGCGGGCCGTGTTCCGCATGACAGCGGAAGGTATCGTCCTCACCGAGATCGCACCGGGCATCCGCATGCAGGAAGACGTGCTCGACCATATCGGATTCCAGCCGAAAGTGGCACCGGACCTTCGTCCCATGGACCCGCGCATCTTCCGCGAAGGGCCAATGGGATTGCGTGACGACATCCTGGCCGGGTAACCGAGGGAGACGAAGCCATGGTTGATATCAGATTGAAAGATGTCGTTGTCGCCACCGTTCTTCCCTTCACGGATTCCGGTGCCATCGATTGGGATAGTTTCCGCCGGATCATTGCCTATTGCGCAACGCTCCCTGACATCTCGACGGTTTTCGTCAACGGTCATGCTGGCGAAGGGGCCACGCTTTCCGATGGCGAACGAGCCGAAGTCGTCGCCTTCGCCCGGGCCGAGACGGATACCGCCAAGAACGTCATCGCCGGTGTCATCGCCTATTCAACGACAGAAGCGGTCCGGCAGGCGAAGGATGCGGCAAACTCCGGAGCCGACGGCGCGGTTTTGTTCCCCTTGCCTCAGTTCGCGGGCGGCGGGGCCGATTCGGTGGAAGCCGTAACCGCCTACGCCAAAGCGGTATTGGATGGCGCGGGTCGTCCCGTTTCCATCTTCCAGTATCCGATTGCATCGGGGCTTGGATATTCGGCGGATGTCCTGGCGGCGCTAGCTCAAATTCCCGGTGTCGAATCCATCAAGGAAGGCAGCAATTCCCTCAAAGCCTACGAAGACCACTGGCGCCGCATCAAGGACGTCGCCCCGCATGTTGCGGTTCTGCCGTCAAACTTCGATTGGTTCCTGGCTCAGACAGCGGTCGGGGCGGATGGAATTCTTTCGGGTCTGGCCAGTCTGGCGCCCCATTTCCTGGTCGATCTCTGGCGCGCGGCCAAGGCCCAAGACCTTGCTGCCATGCGCCGCGCAGGGGATGTTCTCTATCCCATTGTCCGTGCCATTTATGGTGCGCCACCTGCCATGGACATGCACACCCGCATCAAGACCTGCCTGCAGCATCTGGGAATCATCGACAGCGCGTTTCCACGTCCGCCGCTCCTTCCGCTAAACCCCGAGACGGCTGCGCAAATGATTGAGGCGGCGGACGCAGCAGGCTTCCGGCGATTCGTCGATCAATGACGGTGAATAGGTCAAATTCAGACGGGCGCGCCTGTCTCGTCGTACCCCCGCTTTATCAGAAGGGTTGCGTGCTCGGCTTCGGTAACCACATCGTCGTTCTGGTTGATAAGCAACACCGACTCGGTCACGACGCCACGGCCCGGCTTGCTGCTGTCGCGCTTGGTCGCGAAAACCACCCGCACATGGACTTCGTCTCCCGGAAAAATCGGAGCTTTGAAGCGTACCTTGTCCCATCCAAGCGAAGCAATCGAAGTCGTTTCATACATCTTGAGCTTGGTTTTGAGGCCTTCCATCAGCGAAAGCCCATACAAGCCGTGTGCGATGGGGCGTCCGAATTTGGTTTTCTTGCAATACTCCTCATCCACATGCAGGGGATGATGGTCCAGGGTGACGTCCGCAAACTTGAGGATGTCCTCATAGGTCACCACATGGGCCGGCGTCGTCAGTTCGCCCCCGATCTCTACGTCGTCGTAGTAGAGGTTCAGTGCGGGCGCTTCCTCATTGCTCATTTCTGTCTCTCCAGCAAACTATTCGCCAGTTTTTCAGGCTTCCGAATTAGGACGAGGTTATGAACCCGCAAAGCCGCCGTCAAATCGGAAATACGCAAGTGACGATTCCGGCTCTCGGATTGGGCGGTTCGGCGCTTGGGGGCATCCGCGCCGACCGACCGGTCAACAAAGCTCAGACCGACACTGCTTACCAAGCCGCTTGGGATCTGGGTTTTCGCTATTTTGACACCGGGCCATTGTATGGCGCTGGATTCGGCGAGCGCCACGCAGGCCGCCTTCTAGCAAAGATGCCCCGTGGTTCGTTCGTGATTTCAACCAAAGTTGGACGTTACCCAGACCATTTTGATTACGGATTCGACGCAACTCTTCGTTCCATCGAAAAAAGCCTCGAACGACTGGGTACCGACCGGCTGGATATCGTCTTCATACATGATATTGACCCCGACAATCATGGGCCCGAAGGTTGGAAAGCACGCTCACGGGAAGCCTTGAACGGGGCCTATCCTGCGCTGGATCGTCTTAAGGCCGAAGGCGTCGTCGGCGCCCTCGGCGTCGGCGTCAATTCCTGCCCCGTTTGTACCGAGTGTCTAAGGGAAGTGGATTTCGACGTTTTCATGTTGGCCGGGCGCTATACGCTCCTGGACCAAACGGCGCTTGAAGAATTGTTACCCTTGTGCGAGCGCCGCGAGGCGTCGGTCATTTCCGCGGCACCCTTCAATTCGGGCATTCTGGCGGCAAGCGCACGCTTCAATGAAGGCGTCCCCGATACGTATGTCTTGCGCAGGATCAGTCGGATTGAAGCCGTTTGCGATGACTTCGGCGTTTCCCTGGGTGCCGCGGCCCTGCAATTTCCACTCGGCCATCCGGTGGTTGCAGCCGTAACGCCGGGTCCGCGAACCACCGAACAAGTGCAATCGGCCGCCCACTGGTTCGAGGAATCGATACCGCCGGAATTCTGGACCGCTCTGAAGGACGCGCGGCTGCTGGATGCGGAAACACCGGTGCCGAAATGAGAAAGGGAGAGGAAAAAATGGAACACATTATCGTCGAGCAGCCCCGTCCTTTTGTCATGACCATCCGTCTCAACCGCCCCAAGGCGCGGAACGCCCTGAGCAAGGCTTTGCTCGTTGAAGTCGCTACGGCCCTGATGGAAGCCGAAACAGACGACGACGTCCGCTGCATCGTGCTGACCGGTGGCGAGCAGGCCTTTTCAGCCGGGGCCGACATCAAGGAAATGCCCGAAGGCGGCATCCCTATGTGGGGTGAGAAGGATCGGCTTTTGAGCTGGAAAGCCATCGAAGGTTTCGGGAAACCGCTGATCGCCGCCGTCAACGGCTGGGCTCTGGGCGGGGGATGCGAACTCGTCACATTGTGCGACATTGTGATCGCCGGCGAAAACGCGCGCTTCGGATCACCCGAGGTGAAGATCGCGGCCTTCTCGGGCGACGGCGGCACCCAGCGCATTCCGCGAATCATCGGCCGCACACGGGCCATGTACATGCAGATGACTGGCGAACCCATCGACGCGCAAACCGCATGCGCCTGGGGCCTTGCGGTCGAGGTCGCACCCGTTGACAAAACCGTGGAGCGCGCGCTCGACATCGCTGAAACCATCGCAAAGTGGTCGCCTGTCGCAACGCGGATGATCAAGCAGGAAATCCGCATGAACGACAAGATGCCCTTGGACGAAAGCCTGAGCCTTGAGCGCAAACTTCTGCTCTGGCAGACCGAGGATCATGACGAGGGGATTGCCGCCTTCGTGGAAAAACGCGAGCCACGGTTCAAGGGACGTTAACTCCATGCCCCGCATCGAAACTCCGGGCATTCGAGCGAGCGGACACGACATTTCCTTCACATTTGAGGGGGAAACCATCTCTGCCCTCGAAGGCGAAACCCTTGCCGCCGCTTTGACCGCGGCTGGAAAGCTCGATCTTCGTCACGATCACAAGGGCGGTGCACGCGGTATCTATTGCGGAATGGGATGCTGTTACGAATGCGTCGTT
>Ga0233431_1005696_pt1 | contig 11800 bp, 7 predicted proteins | sample SI_118_April2016_FD_179867 | JGI IMG/M metagenome (GOLD analysis project Ga0233431, IMG submission 179867) | Seawater microbial communities from Saanich Inlet, British Columbia, Canada - SI_118_April2016_200_MG | ecosystem: Environmental > Aquatic > Marine > Inlet | place: Canada: British...
AGACATCGAAGACATCATGTGGACCTACAACACCACACCGAGAAAATGCCTCGGCTTCCTTACTCCATTGGAAGCCTTCGTCAAATCATTGGGTGTTGCACTTGAAATTTGAATCCAGCAGTATGGAAAATAGATTAAGATTAACTAAATAATGAATACAAATACTACAAAATGGAATATTTGTTAAATGGCACACAAGATAACTTTCGTTCATTCGCCGCATATCTTGTACGATCAGAACTATGGGGTCGCGCTGGTCCCGCTTTGGGCTTATACGCTGGCGGCGCACTTGCCCGATGGATGGCAAGCGGACGTTTTCAATACTCAAATTGATAAAAATCTGGCCTCGGTTGGGGCCGCTGATGTTTTTGCATTTTCTGGACTTAACAAAGACCTGGATACGATACGTGCCGCTTATTCCGTCGTAAAAAAACTTCACCCCGACGCTATTTTCATCATTGGTGGTCCAATGGTGTGGTCTTTAAAGCAGGAAGGCAAAATTTCCCTTCTTGATTACTTCGACCATATTTTCATCCTCGATGGCGAGAAAACCCTTCCAGAGTTCCTGAGCCGGGTAGCCGATGGTTCCCATAAGGAATATTCCAAGGAAATACAGGCAGATAGATTCCCGATTAGCGAGGCAAAGCCCATCGACTTTGATTTGTTGCGGCCAACGGTAAAAAAGTACTACGGCGCGATGGTCGAGGTATCGCGGGGGTGTCCATTCCTTTGTGAATTTTGCGATGTTCGCGTATTGCCCGGCAACAATCGTTCCAACAACAAGGACCCGGCGGTCATCGTTCAGGAACTGGATCAATATGCCAAATCAGGAATTACGCAGGTCCAGTTCGTGTGCGATAATTTTATTGGCGACATCAAATGGGCCCGCAATTGTGTTGATGCCATTATCGAATGGAAAGAGCGGACCGGTTCAAGTATTTCGATCTTTACCTGGCTAACGATAAATCTCTACAAGAACGACGAACTAATGACCAAAATGCGTCATGCCGGGTTCTCAATTTTCAATATTGGGGTCGAGTCGGTAAATAGCAATTCGTTGCTTGAGACGGCGAAGGTACAGAACACCGCTGTCAAGATGGAAGAAGCTGTAAAGACGATTCATTCATACGGGTTTCTTATCATTCCGGGATTTATATTCGGCTTTGATTCAGATACGGAAGCGGTCTTTGACGACACGCTTCAGTTCTATGTCGATACCGGCCTTGTGGGCGGCGAACCGGCTTTCCTTTATGGCCTTGCGGGGACGCCATTGTTTAAGCGTATGGAGCGCTCAGGTCGTTTAATCAAAACGAGCGAAGATGAAGCCGCTGTCCGCAAAGGAAATGTCGGTGTCGAGCGGCGGATCGAAACCAATATTAAATATCTGCTCGATTCCGATTTTCTGGCGCACGGCTTCGTTGCGTTCATGAAAACCTACCTTAGCGCCAACTACCAGTTCTCTCGCTTTGAAAAGCACATGAGAATTATTGCGGAGTATGGAAATTTCATAGAACCGCCAGATTCCGGCGGCTACGCCTCGATCAGTGATTATCTGAAAAAACAGGCATTCAATGCCGAAAACCTGCGTATGCTACTGGCCCGAATCTGGTATATCCTGTCCAAACCCACCGTCTTTTGGGCCATTCTTAAGGGCCGGATGCTGACTTACAGGCTGTCGCAAAAACATGCCGGACTGGATGTTCATTTCAACTACTGGGCCTATGTTTGGACGAACATGGGGATGAAAAACACGGATTTGAAACGTGAGCACATCCACTTGCAGTCAGTCGATAAGGACTATGACTTCAGTGACTATGTTCTGGCGGATGAGAACAAAATGACGGCGGATAGTAAGCTGCATGGTGACGAAAAAACGGAACAACAGGCTCGTTATACCAACAAGGCCCTGGAAACAATTTTGCAGCAACACGGCAGCAAGTGACTCTTTTCGGCCACGGAAGATCTCGCAGGACTGTAACTGAATGAAGGTGGATGGCCGACGGCATGATAATCATTGCACACAGAAAAAATACCAAAGCTGAACTGGAAGCCACCCCCGAAAAATATGGTGTGGAAGTTGACATCCGCAGCCAGGGGGACGTGCTTATCGTTCACCACAATCCGTTTGCCGAGGGTGAAAACTTTGCAGACTGGCTTTCAGGATATCGTCATCAGACGCTGATCCTCAATGTAAAGGAAGAGGGTCTTGAAACCCGGTTGGTCGAGATGATGGACGAGCATGAGATTCGAGACTTCTTCTTTTTAGATCAGTCTTTTCCGTTCCTGATTCGCACCATTGATGCCGGCGAGCGGCGTTGCGCGGCGCGCGTCTCGGAGTATGAGTCCATAGATACCGCAATGTCCCTCGCTGGAAAAATTGATTGGATCTGGGTTGATTGTTTCACAACCTTTCCCCTATCGGGTGACGATGCCCGGCACCTGCAGGAAGCGGGCTTCAAGTTATGCCTTGTTTCTCCCGAGCTTTTGGGGCGGTTCGGCGCTAATGAAATTACGGACATAAATGCATTGATGGTGGACCGAGGTATCAAGATGGATGCCGTATGTACCAAAATGCCCGAAGCGTGGGAGCTTCTTGCATGACATCAGATAGTTACCCCCGGATCGCCGCACTCACGGAGTATTTCCATTGGATCAGCCGAAGCCGGAAAACCAATTAGCCAATAAAATTCTAAACCCGGTTTTGGGGGCTATCGGTAATATCAGCCAACACAAGATCAGGGTTATTGGCATTGACGGCCCCACGGCCGTCGGTAAGACAATATTTGCACAGTCACTCAAGCGCGAGCTGGAAGCCAGGGGGCATAGCACGTGGGTTTATCAGCTGGACTGGACTTTGGCGGCTCGCAACGAACGCACAAGTGATCTGGAGCACTTGAAGAAAACTGACGAAAGCTTTGTGCATGAAGCTGAACTCCACATGCTTTTGCCCAAAGCCCAATCCTTCTTAACAGGGGTTCGCGCTTTCAATGAAAGATTGCAGAAAAACCGCGAATTAACGGAACAAGTTAAGCTGGAGGGGCTTTACTCTCGTGACGATGATGGTCGCGAAATCGGCAAAACCATGTGCTCGCTGAAAGCCGGCCTAATCATTCTGGTCGAGGGGCATTATACGCTCAGAACCGAGCTCGATCAGTTGATCGACTACAATATCCTGATGCTGGCGGAAAAGGGCGAATTGCTTGATCGCAAGATCGCGCGGGTAAAAGGTTACAGAAGTGGTACGGCTGCGGAAGATTATTTTCATAAAATCGATGAGCCGTCCTTTTCGCACCATCTCGTTCGGTTTTTCCAGAACGCCGATCTCGTAATCGAAAATACGAACTATTTTGATCCAAGCCTGCTACCGACAACGGAAAGTTTGTCATGGATTGGCCCCAATGCTCGTAGGAGCCAAAAAGAAGACAACCTGGCCAGCGTGGAAGCTATTTGCGAACATGCTTTTGGTCGATCGCTACGCGTTCCTGATGGCCTCAGAAAATCTGTCAACCTGACACTCGAAGCCCTGATTCAGTGGGATATCGAAGTCGGCCAACGGTTCCGTTTTGCGGTCACGGATGTGAGCGAAAGCCTGACGTCACAAATAGATAGCTGGATCGCCGAGGCAAACAGGAAGATCGAAAAGCCGTTCCGTCTGGCCGTTGGCCACACGAATGCTTTTCACAACGTCTATTTCAGGCATCTGCCGATCAGCCTGGGCCTGTCGATTTATGACGGCGATGAAATCGCAGTTGGGTTGCTTGCCGATATCTTGGACGGTTCATTTCGCATATCGATTGTTTGGCCCGGCGGGTTGCATAGTTATTCCCTCAAGCGTGATATTGGCGCTTTCGAAGTTAAACCGGAATTCGATGTTATCGCCCGTGATTGGCAACATTTGGTAAGCCAGCCTCTTTCCGTCCTTACGCCCACCGATATGATGCTGCCGCCATTTCTAGATGGCAGAAATTACAATTTGATTGTTTCCGGGCGTGAAGATGAAAATATTTCCGCCAGCGACGCATTTTTGCGTGTTTTGTCAACAGGCGGGGTATGGATTCACCGTTTTGCCCTTTTTGAAGAGCTTAATTTTTTCCTGTGGCTGGCTGAACGGTGCGGCATGTCCGGTGTCAAAGCTGGAAATTATCTGATCGCCATCTTTGACACGCACGATCATTCACGTGAAACCATCAAAGAGTTTGTTGCCAAATGGCGACCCGAACTGCATGAAAAATTGGCCTTAATAAGCGATGAAAAGAAACTGGATTTCAAAGCGAATGAAGGCCGCAATGCTGTTGACGAGTTTGTTCGTGAAAATTGCCCTAACTTCCTTTGTTTGGATAATTATCTCTTTTGCCCGTCATTTTCGCAGGGAAGCCATAACAACAAGGCCGTGATTGATGAACTCCGCCTTATGTTGCGCAGTAACAATCGGCTTCTTCGGAAAAGAGCCTTTCGCTTTATCCAACAAAAAAAACCGGATCTGAGAATTGACGTTTCGGCGCTATGGTCGGACCTGCAGGGCTCGGACCAACGTGTGTCACTTCAAACCATATCCAAAATCAGCCCCAGCATTTTGGCGGAAATCTATTTGTGGCTGTCTATTCGAGAAGAACCCAGCGCCGTACTTGGCGCAAACGTCTACGATATAGACGAAAACTCCCTTGATGGCCGGGCTTATCTTGAACAATCCGCACTGCGCCGAACCCCCGTCGTATTGCAGTGCTCGTTAAATGCCATTGGACAAAAAGAGCTAGATAGGGACAGCGAGAGTTGGGGATATCTAAAACCGGAAAAAGGCGTCGAAACATTTGTCGATTCCGCCATGAGATCCGTGCGCGATGTCATTCTCGCACACGACGATTTGACGGTTTTGTTCGCCATTGGTCTGGATCATATCGATTTTAGAAATGATACGCCAACCGGGCGGGCCGGAAGGTTTACCAAGGAGGCGGTTGAGACTGAACTGGTGACCCATTTTGTTCTGGATGGATCTGCACTTTTCAAAGCCGACAACCAACTTCCGGAAACGCTGGACAAAACCTTTAAAGATGTTTTGCACTTTGCCGCCGGACTGCTTCCCGACGATATGTCTCCGATCATGGATTTTGAATTCTGCTTTGGTGAATTGAATTACTTCAAAAACGCCAGTCAACCCATGCTGCCCAATCACAGCGAGATGGTTCAGGTAGCAAGAATTTGCGGAGAAATTCTGCGCGACGCCGGATTTGGCGCCATCAACGCACGCCCCAAATTATTTATCGGCAATTTGGGTACGACCCATCATGGCGAGGACAGCGATGAAATTCAAAGCCACCTCGCGCGAACGTGGGTCGATGCAACCTGTCGCCATGGATTTGTTTCAGCAGTTCTCCACGGGACCACTGCGACGGACGCCAGCGTACTGAGCGACGCGACCGACGGTTGCTACAAAGTAAATGTCGCTGGCGATTTATTGAATACCCTGATCGCCAACTTGCCCAATGAATTACAAGCCAGGATTCATGAAAATCATCCGGGCGCAGAAGCAAAAAGGGGCCTGCATCTGGTCCGTCAAGACATTGCGCAACTTGCCAGTCCCTTGCGCGAAAAAATACGTGAAAAATTGGGAAATCATTGTGGAAGATTGATGGACACGATCCGCACCCCACGTTTGACCAAAGGGGATTTGGACTATTTCCAATACTGTCTGTTCAAATTCCCTGATCAGCAAATTGATTGCATTCTGGATGAATTCACCAAATCGCAAGCGGTTACAGCCACGTTCAATCCAGCGGAACTGACCTCGCCAAATGTAAAGCACGCCTTTTCGGCTTCCATGATCGAAGTGCCTTTCGGGCCGGAATTCGAGGAAGTCACGCAAGTCCTGTGGGACGAAGGCATCGATAACTTCCACGTCGATGTTGGCGATGGAAAAATGATCCCAAGGCGGATTAATGCCTTGGACAAGGTGACACACCTTCGTTCAGCCTTTCCCGACAGTCGGCTGCATGCGCATTTTATGGTCAAGAACCCACACCTGGTTAAGGGCGGAGAGCCAAGCTTCATAGAAGCTTACGCAAAAGCTGGATGCGACGGCATCGCCGTGCACGAAAGCGCATTTAATAACCGCCGCGAATTCGAGGCTTCCATAAATGCCATCCGCGAACTTGGCGTAAGACCTGGTTTGCTGATTGAAACCAACCGCGAGATGTCGACCAGTCTGTTCCATACCATAAGGGATTTGAAAATCGACTGGGTGATCGTTATGGGAGTGCCTATCGGGTTTGGGGGCCAAATTTTCGACTCAGGTACGTTTGGTCGGATGGCTTCGCTGCGTAACTTTGCCCTGTCGGAAAAAATCCCACTGCTGATCGAAGTCGACGGCGGATTAACATCTGACAATCTGTCTCAATGTCTGATCAACGGATCTCAGTTGTTTGCCGGATGGTCGATTATTCGGGGAAACGATACCGATGAACTTCGCATGAAGATTCGCCACATCAACGAGATCATCGCCCGAACCACGGAACAATCCTCTCATGGCGATTGAAGAAAACAATAACTTTAACATTGTTGTTCCGATGGCCGGTGTCGGGCAGCGGTTCGTGGATGCCGGGTACACGACCCCCAAAGCATTGATTCCAATCCTCGGCAAACCGATGGTCCAGCACACCCTCGATGCGTTTCCCGAGCACGTTTCGCGGCATTTGATCATTGCTGAAAACGCCTTCAGCGATGAACAGCTTGATTTTTTCAAGAACATCCTGAATTGCAATCTTGTTTTTGTTGAACCCCACAAACTTGGACCGGCGTATTCCTTTCATCTTGCGGCGGGGTCGCTCCCTTTGGAACAGTCTATTTTTGTGTCCTATTGCGATATTTTCTGGACGTGGGATTTCGACGAAATTGCCACCAATCTTGATCAAGACGGTGTCATTTACACTCACCGGAAATTCCACCCCCACCTGGTAAACAATAATTTTTCCGCTTTTTGCCGCCCCCGTGAAGACGACGCCAATCAGGCGGCAGAGATCAGGGAGAAACAGTCTTTTACCGATCAATGGATGGAAGAGCCGCTTTCTATTGGTGCGTTTTATGCTAGGCGAGGCCACGAACTGGCGGACGCCATCAAGAATATTGTCGATAGCGATGACCGAACAGCGAACGAATTTTTCCCCTCTGTCGCTTTTAATCAGTTAATCGCGAATGGAGGGGATGTTGGGCTGCAAGATGTTGATTTTTTCATTCACTGGGGTCTGCCGGAGCAATTGGATGATTTCTTGCGCTGGAAAGAGATTCACGAAACGGATCTGAGGAAAAGAAACGACCGGAACGTGGGCAAAAATATTGTCTGCATGGCCGGGTCGGGCAGTCGCATGAAAGGTGTCGGCGATATACCCAAGCCGTTTTTGGAAATCCGTGGGCAACCCATGTATGCGTACGTTGCAGATCAGTTCCCAGTGCGCGACGTCGATCTGATCACTTCACCGGCCGTAACCAACCTGTTATCGGAACGCGGTCTGCCTGCCCCCGCACTTCCCTTGCCCCGGCAGACGCCCGACCAGCTCACGACATTACGAGAGGCCTCCTCGCTATTATCCAGAGAACAGAAATTTTTCCTTTCTTCTTGTGATGCCTATGGATGTTTCAACGCAGAGAATTTTGCAAAATTCTTGGAAATTGAAGATCCTGATGCGGTAATTTTCACTTTCAGCCCATCCCTGATGCAGGCCAAGCTTGCCCAGCATCACACCCACGTTTCGGTATCCGGCAACCGTGTAACGGCGGTGCATATTAAATCCAAATCGTCGCCAGACGACCTGGGCCTGGGAGGATTCTTCTGGGTTCGGGACGGTAAGTATTTTGGCGAGATAGATAATATAACGGACGATGAAAACGAACTATGCGCAGACCATGCGTTTAAGGAATTCATACGGCAAGAGCGCAAGGTGTTGCATTTTCTCGTCGATCAGTATGTCCACATAGGCACACCGGAGGAATATTTGGAATTTGGCTTCTGGTTAAACCATTTCGATAAATTCCCAGGGGTCAGGTGACGCCAATGGGTGCGGATCTTTCTATCGTCCTGCCTTGCTATAATGAGGCCGCCAGCCTTGAAGCGCTGACGGATGGATATTTCCGTTGCCTCAGGGACAGAAAGAATTGCGAGCTTGTTCTCGTTGATAACGGGTCGAGCGATGGCACGTGGGAACTCATGGAAAAACTCAAAGCCGAAATTTCATCAGTTCCGGTTTTGCTTGTACGGGTTCCCGAAAATAAGGGGTATGGATACGGTTTGGTTCAGGGGCTTAAGGCTGCCTCCGGAACATTTCTATCCTGGTCCCATGCAGACCTTCAGTGTCCGCCTGAGGATGTTTTCAGATTATATGATGCGGTCGGGGCATGCGACGACCCGGAAATGACTTTCGGCAAAGGGTATCGCATCAATGACCGCGGCAGTGCTTCCATCCTCACCCGAATTCAGACCATCCTGGCGCGAGTGGTCTTGGGCTATAAGATGGTTGAGATAAGTGCTCAGCCAAAATTGTTCCACCGATCATTTTTTGCTCTGTGGCAGAGCCCTCCGCGTGGCTACGAGCTGGATATGTACGCCTATTACCACGCACTGCGGCGGGGTATGGAAATTGTCAGTATAGATGTTGTGTTCCTTGATCGGCAGAAAGGCGAGTCCAAATGGGCGTACTCAATAAAAAGCCGCTTGGCTACCATATTTAGAAACACGCTGGCCCTGCTCCTACTACGTTTTTACCGTTAGTCCGAGATATGGCTCCAGACGTCAGAAATTAATCACGGATATGCCAGATGCCGACAATTTGTTTGCCTATGAAATAACCCAGGAGCGGATCGGCGATTTTGGACATGGGGACAAGGAAATTGTCCCAGATATTAAGCTGTCCCTTGGTCGGCATCGATTGTTTAAGAAAAAGTCGGTTGGCCAGCGAGGCTAACAAGCCAACGCTATCAAGATAAAAGACTCTTTCTTCTTTCAGGCCTTCGGGAATGGCCCGGCGCAGACTTTGCTTGTTGTAGCGGCGAAAGTGCCCAACGGCCTTGTCAAAGGGTGTATACAGCCAGTTGTGGGCTGGCGAGACGATAATTATGCGACCGCCGGGGGCCAGATGTTGCATGGCAATTTGGATTTCGCCGCGATCATCATCAATGTGTTCAAGAACATCGATATAAAGAATTGAATCATACCGATCGTCGCTCTCAAGGCCATTAATATCGCAAATCAATACGCCTATGTCTTTTTGCAACTCGCCAGAAACCTTCTTGTCCTCAATCATTCTCGCCATATCGCCATCGGGTTCCAGGCAGGTCCATGATGTAATGTTGTTTTCAGGACGGACATACGCCGTAGTTCCTGCGACGCCCGCCCCGACCTCCAGAACGTGGCCGCCGACATACGGTTTAATGTGGCGACCGAAATATGTCTTCCAAGTCGCGCCATCGGCAAAAAGCTCCAACACTTCACTGAAATTTTGAAAATCCTGTGTATCGTTCATATGTGGGCGATCCGATGTGGTCAGACATTATCTTCGGCTATCTCGGTGCCAGTTTGAAGGCTGCAATGTTTGAAGCCAAAGGCTCATGGACAACAGGCCGTATCTTTTTATTGTCCGGGATGTTGTTGGGTGGGCTACCGATAAACAGTGTGGACGAGTCGCAAAGAAGCAGGTCTGGACAGGCCTTCGCAAAGTTTTTCGCGTAACTAATCCGTCCATCTCTCAGGGACAGTTTTTGAAAGGCCGCTTTGCTTTTTTCCAATCGGTAATTATTGAAGCCGTATAGGGTGGCGCACGGCCTCGGCTGTTCGCTACGCAGGCAAATGACGTTGTTTCTTGGATCCTTGACCAGATGTGTATCGACGGCCCGCTGCAGTTCATTTTCCAATTCATTAAATATGGGCATGACCGTTCTGGCCGCGGAAACATAATCGCCAAAGGCAAGGCCAACAATCATCAAGACCGTGGCCAAACCGCCAAACCTGAGGAATTTGCTCGGCGAATGTTCAATCATCACAATGACGAAAGCGACGACGATCACGCTCATGGTGATAAAGCGCGACATCATCCCGTAAGCCGTAGGTGAGTCCGAAGGCGCATGGAAGATGATGCCGGCGACGATGACGAAAGTCAGAAACAGGGAGAGCACCACGAAAATTACAGCAAACACCGCTTGCGTGGTGTCCTTCTTTCGTTTCAGGTTTTCGGCCAGGATCAATACCGAAAAAATAATGCAGACAATGGGCAGCCAATGCCATGACCAGGCCGTCAGGAAACCCCAATAATCAGATGTCTCCGTAATCTCTGAAAATGACCTGCCCGGGTCGGTGTCCGACCCGCCCTTATTTCTCATTTTCCCAAAGGCCGTCCGGCCCCAGTAAAGGACGAAGAAATTGCACGAGATTATCCAGCTGATTGCCGTGGGTGCCAACAACGCCCACCAGGCCCGCCAGACGACGGTTATTCTGAGAATAAGATAAAGAACGATAAGGGCCGCCATCACCGTCGCCAGCCACGTCAGGCTTTCTCTAACCATCAATCCGGTGGCATGGCGTATGATATCCAGCACGTTCCAGCTCAGGATGATCAGGATTGCCAGTAATCCACCGATTTTCGGCCAGGAGCGGGTCTCGGGTGCCGGGGAAAGGCGCGAAAGAAACGGGTCCAAACCTTCCCTGTAGGCTAACCACACAAACCCCGCTGCGGCACCGATAATCATGGGAATAACGAGAAACAGATTGGCCAGAAAAAAACCGAACAGCGCCAGCACAACCGCATTTACCCACTGCCTATTCGTGGCGGATGTAACAATGACGTAAAGACCCAGAGCCAGGGCCGGCGAAAGGATGCCCAAAGGAGAGTAGATGGCGATTTGGGGCGCAAGGGCAGCAACGGTCGGCATACTTATGGCGGTCAAAGAGAGCATCACCGGGATGTAGAGCGGCAGGCGCAGGATGTTGGAGAAAAGTGCGACCAACAGGGAGGCGATGATAGCAAACCCGATGTTCAGGCCGATACCCATCCAGTAGAAAGCATCGAGAGTCTCGTTGCCCAGAACCGGCAGGGCCACCAAGCTTTGCAGTAGGATAAGGAAAAAGGCCGGGTGGTTGTAACCAATGTCGAACTGGCCATGAAACAGGTTCTGGGCCAATCCGAATTGACCGGAAGTGTTGTCATTGGGAAAGCTGTAATATTCCCGCCCCAGAGACTGATCGAGAATAAAAAAAATCAGAATGGGAAGCAAAAAAGCCAGAACGTATCTAAGCCGCATTGCTCAATCTCACATTATTGCAAACGGCCACAACAGGCTCGCCAAATATTCGCAGCAGCACCTTAGATGCCCCCTTCGTGTTCACCGCTTGCATATCACGAACCCGGCAGAAATCATACGCCAACGGTGGTATGGACTGGTATCTTGCCCGAAAGGTAAAAAAGCGCCATTGAATCGAGTACCTGCACTCGGTAGCTTAACTAAAGGGCTGCGAGATATCGAGCCTATCGTCAGACAGAAAATCGAAAAATGATAAAATCGAAGCAGAGTGTCTGTTTGTTGAGACCACCGGGGGTTGAGGCGTTTCGTCTGTCCTCGGCATCGCTGGCAATGCCGTTGGGTCTGGCTTATTTGGCCGGCAGTCTGGAAGCCGAGGGCATCGCCTATTCCGTTCTCGACTCGCTGGCATTGGCCCCGACCACGATAAGCCGCTATCACAAGGGGTACCTTGTCGGCCTTCCGTTGGAAGAAATCCCGTCCCTTATCCCTTCCGATGCTACGTTGGTGGGGGTTGGTATCACAT
>Ga0233431_1005697_pt1 | contig 11800 bp, 8 predicted proteins | sample SI_118_April2016_FD_179867 | JGI IMG/M metagenome (GOLD analysis project Ga0233431, IMG submission 179867) | Seawater microbial communities from Saanich Inlet, British Columbia, Canada - SI_118_April2016_200_MG | ecosystem: Environmental > Aquatic > Marine > Inlet | place: Canada: British...
ATGAACAAAACCTTAAGGAGACGTATCGCAACTATATTTCGGCACGAGAAAAATGTAAACAACCAGTGGAAAATCTATCATTTGAGAAGTTCAAGAATGCTTTAGTAAAAAAATACGCAAATGCACAAGGTGGCGTAACGTTAAAAGCTGGAATACGCAACGGGAAAGCTGTTATCAATTCTGTGGCACCTGACTCATCTGTGCCACCTAGCCCAAAAGCTAAAAGCAATAAAATTCAAAAAAACAGAGGAAACGAAATTATGAGCTTAAGTGCATTAAGAAAAACTATTGGACATCACAAGACATTTATCATGTTTTTATTGGTGATATTAACACTTTCTACATACTTAGTTGTTTGGTTAACTGCTCGCAAGAAAGTGTTTAACAAAATCGCAAAAAAAACAGTTATCAGTGATAGCAGTATCATCTGGCTTTTGACAATATGTATTTTTCCATTCTTTATAGATCAATACATTATTTCCTCTTTACCACCGTCGGACGATCTAAATGGTATTTTTAACTTAATAGATATCGGATGCACAATCGCATTTTTCATACAAATCATTGTTTTTTCATTCAAAATTGCTGACTCAATAAGTAGCTTTGCTAGCTCCTCTGCTAAAGATGATATAAAGTTTAACAAGTTTTATTTGGTTATATTTAACCTATTTTACATTAATTATAAGATAAACTCTTTCGATGATGAATAGAATTTCCGCTGGTTTTATCTGTCTATGCCATAATTCCTCGTCTATTTTGCCAAATCTTCAGACGAGCTATTTGACTTAATTAATTTCACTTCATTCCATTATGTAGGTAAAGGCATGGTAGAATTATTTACCGATACTGGTTCATGATCGTTACTCAGCGACACCTTACCATTGCCTTATTTATTCGCACTTGCACACATTTTTGTAAGTAAAGCCGTAGTCATGATATTGTTTTGAGGTATGTTATTTATTTCAAATGCGTTGAATACAAAAGTTTCATTTTTATCATCAACAAAAAACTGAACAAGTGCTTCAACAGGCTTACCCTGGAGAGTAATATTTCCAGTGATATTGACAAATTTTTGGTTATTTTGAGTTATGTCAGATTCCCATGATGGTGAGGCTATGAAACTATTAACCATTTGATTGACGGTTGTATTGGGGCAAAATTGCAGTGTTCCACCTTTAACCATTTCTACTTCTGGTGAATCACCCAAACCAATTACACTAATAATTAGTATTAAACCACCAATAAGTAAAAAACCACCAGTTATTATAAACCCCCAAAATGACCATTTCTTTTGAACTTCTTGAAAATGCTTAACGCTATCCCATCTTTTTTTCTGCCAAGCCCACTGTCTACCTTTAATACCTAAAATAATTATAACCACGATATTAACGTAGGGAATCAATGCGAGTAAACCAATCCACGTTTTATTTCCAATTGCCCATATAAAGTTTAACACCGATTTTCGCGTGAATGATTGCATATAAGAATTTCAAAGCGTTCTAACGTTTTTAATTCGGATGTTAGGCAATAATAACAATATATTAACGAGATCAGTGGTTATGGAGTCGATCTTCAATTATTATATTGTATGACGGTTATATTCTAATTCACTAATAGTTTTATTTATACAGCTTCCTAATGAGATAGGTATTGTCTTCAAGTATAAACACACATGAAACACTTATTTATAGGGTTTTAAGTGGATCTGTGTTTCTTTGGATATTGAAGCCATATAGTCAAATTTGTATTTTTAACAATTTTGTTATTGACGTTTTAACCGTCATAATATGTAATAGTTGCATGAGAAATAAAAATTTCTTTTTGCAACCCAAAAGCGAATGGCAAAAAAGGTACGAGGCATTGCGTGCATCGTTTGTCGAACGTCTTCCCGCCAAGGTTGTTGCCGACCGTTTCGGTTATTCGCAGAGTTATGTTAACTTCCTCAGACATCAGTTTGTTCACGGCAAACTGGATTTCAACGAACCGCCCCCTGAAGATGGTAAACGGCGGCGTATCGATGCAGCAACCCGATCCAAAATCTACAGCTGGCGTGAACACAACCTCTCTGCCGGTGAGATTACCCAGCTTCTCTCTGAAGAAGGAGTTGATATCTCTGTGCGCACTGTCGAACGTATCCTGGCAGAAGCCGGATATTCCAAACTGCCACGCCGCACAAGGATGAAGCTCGGTCTGACTCAAAAAGGCGCCGAGGTTCCTGCCGTCTCAGAAAAGATAGAGTTATCTCAGCTTTCCGGACAAACCTTGGATTGTGACGCTGCTGGCGTATTCCTGTTTGCCCCATTTATTGAAAAGCTGAATATTCCCCGTGTTATCAAAGAAGCGGGGTTGCCTGGAACCAAAGCCATCGGGGCGTTGAACTACTTCCTCTCTTTTTTAGCCTTGAAACTGCTGGGTACCGAACGCTATGCCCATGTTGGAGATCATTCATTCGACCCCGGCCTTGGCCTGTTTGCCGGGTTAAACGTACTACCTAAATGTACAGCCACATCCACATACTCTTACAGCCTGGATCCGGTTCATCTGTTGAAACTCCAGAAGAGCTTCGTCAAACAGGCTTCCAAACTTGGACTATACGACAACCGCATCGTCAATCTGGACTTCCATACAGTTCCCCATTTTGGCGAGGAATCGGAACTCGAAGCCCATTGGGCTGGTGCCCGCAACAAACGGATGAAGGGAGCCTTGACCCTGTTCGCCCAGGATGCCGAATCGAAACTGATTCTTTATACGGCAGCCGATATCCATAAAGACGAAGCGGATGACCAGGTGCTTCAGTTCCTGTCCTTTTGGAAGTCTGTCAAAAGGGGTGTCAAGCCCACTTTGATATTTGATTCGAAGTTTACCACCTACTCCCATCTTTCCCTATTGAACGGGCAGGGGATCAAGTTTATCACCCTGCGCAGACGGGGTAAAAAGCTGGTTGAACAGGTTGAGGAACTAGAACCCTGGGTGCGGATAAGCATCCCTCATGATAAACGTAAATATCCGAACCCGTACGTGCATGAGTCCATGGTCGGCCTGAAAGACTATATCGGCGAAGTCCGTCAGATTGTCATCAAGGGCAATGGCCGCGAGAAACCCACTTTCTTGATCACAAACGATCTGAACTCCCCTGTTGAAACGATCGTCGGGGACTATTCCCGCCGTTGGCGCGTTGAAAATGTCATTGCCGAAGGCGTCAAGTTTTTCTCTCTCAACGCCTTATCATCTCCAATCCTGACGAAGGTTCACTTCGATGTCGTCATGACCATGATTGCTGATACACTGTACAGCATGCTGTCTCAAAAACTTCGGGGATTCGAGAGTTGCGATGCCCCAAAGATATTCAGAAATTTTGTCAGGGGAAAGGCGAATATAAGAATCGACTCCGATTGTATGACCGTCACCTACCCCAGAAAAGCCCATAACCCCATCTTAAGGGATATTCCCTGGCACCGTCTTCCTTCAAAGCTTTCATGGCTGGAAGAATGTCAGGTGAATTTGAAATTCAAATAATGCCACTGACCGCCAAATTCTTATATGATTTGACGGTTAAAACGAGCACGAAAATCGGTGTTTAATAAAAAAGCACCCCAACACCATCCTTTTACTCCTTCAGGCAACTCATCTACTTTCCCCTGACCAGAATTGTTTTTAATTCTCTTCGGTAAGGGTTGAGGTTTGGTTTTTTTTGACGTTTCTAGACCAGCAACACTAGTCACTGGATCAGATTTTTTCCCGCCTTGTTTTTTTTCTTTTAAGTATTTATTACACAGCAATAATCCTAAGTTAAAACCATATTGCTTTGAAATGCCTATTTCATTAGTTAGTGAGATAAATTCTTTGATATAATCATTTCGTACAGTAACGTTTATTTTTTTCCCATTTTCGTCTGATGTTGCCTCTATGGGATATTGGTCTTTAATGCTTTTTACTAGGTCATTCATTTTTTTCCTTTATTTATGAGCCTATTTATTTACCCCTATTTTAGCCAAAAGACGCTGTGAATGCTTTCAAAAAAGTCCATATCGATAGTTCATATATCATTTTTTCAGATGCTGAACGCACTTTATCAGCATATGTTCAACGTAACTTACGCTGGTCAGACCGCAATTACAAGGAATTAGCTCATTATTAAGGCAGAAAGAGTAACATTACAGTATAGTGCGATTTTGCAGGCATACGTGGAAAGATGGTGGAAGCTCTTCAAATAAAGAATTCATAGTTTACGGAGTCAATCCGTTCAAGAAAAATGGGGTTGGCTATTCATTCCTAAGCAATGATCGGCATTTTAATGTTTTTGCATATATCCTAAAAAAGATGGAAAACTTGCCCATCCGTCTTAGTAGATTCAATTAAGGCTGGCCATTACAATTATAAAATACAGAGATTAGGCATAATGGGCACCTTTTCCGCATTTTGAAGGAGGTAGGGTTTAGTGACTTTAACCTTTATTCATAGATCAGCTCGAAGTTTGACATTTACGTGACGAGGGAGATTTTGAAGCAAGTTTCAGTTTGATCCCCCACTATTTCAGCCTCTGATTCAACAGCCAATTATTTTTAAATTGCGCTCTACATATTGTCGGGTGTCAATTTCGATCTTTATCTGCCATTTCATTATTAGAAAAATAGAGGTAGCCCTGTACTATAACAAAACAGGGAATGGACAGAATGATAGAAGTCGGAACGATCTTAAAAAGTCAGTCGGGAAATTCAGGAACAACATTCTACCAAGTTGTTTCCATCGATAAAACCTTGTACGTGATAAAAGCTCTTTGCAAGATTAGAAAGGGATTTCAGACGATCATGTATGCGGATGCAGAAAAATTCCAAATTATGCAATCAGAAATTGGGTTCAACTATCTTGAGGCTACCAGAAAAGAGAAAGCTCTTATCAAAAAAATGATTGACCCGTAGTGCACGACAGTTAGAAACAATTCGGTATAGGCTGTATTGACGACTTGTAACGCTTTTTCTACTTTCAGTTTGCATTAACGATTTTATGGAATTCAAGTTTGGACATTTCTGTGTTGATTTCCCGATTGAATTTAAGAAAACCCTCCTGGCACTTCTTAAGGAAGGGAGGTGTCAGGATCAAAATAGAATCAGGTTTTGAAAATTCTCAGACTTTTTTGCTTAAACAAAACAGGATGGATGGTCAACCGACTTATTAATCAACTGCCATATGGGTGACGATGCTGAAACTAATCAAGTTTTTACCTCCAGTATTCATAATAGCAATAATTTATATCGCTTTGGTATACGTAGTACCTGCCGACCTGCCGTGGTCTGAAAAAATTAAAGATACGATTGAAAATATTTTGGATTAATGTACGGTATCAGTTTGATACCGCTTCCATACTGCATATCAGACAGCAATCTATCAGCTCCCAGACTTGCTGATCTGTTACATTTCTGTGAGGCTTACCCCGCCGATATTGTTACGCCAAACCAAATGTCCCACCACTATTGGGTGGTGATCTCGTCTGATATTACCCTCGAGAAAATGGGAATCCCGTTTAGTTCCATGAGGCCGGGAACCCTGGTTGGCGGAAAAAGCTGGGACCTCGCAGCTGATGATGATTCCGGGAACGCCTGGAATCTGTCCACCCCCAGGGAAAAATCGGAAGTCGGGCAGACCTGTTTGATTGGTGTGATCCCGGAAAGTAAGCTGCCCTGGTATGTGAATAGCTCTCCCAATGGCGAGGAATTCGACAAGCATTATCTGCCGGTGTTTCAATGGCTGATGATACAGCATCTATCTCATCTGACGCTCTTGGAACAAATGAGGGATCTGCTGTTCGACCGCTACGCCCGGATCAGCGAGGTCGTGGTTACTGAGAAAAAAGTGCGGGAGTTCGAAGGCAACAAATCCATTGTCTCCGAAGAGAACTACAGAAAAATCCAGATACTGGTAATGGAGAACCTGGGTATGAAAATGGGAAAAGATCCAAAGGTCTCCTCCGAAGTGCTCTCCAAGCAGATTTATAACTGGATTCTGGAGCAGACAAAAAGGGACTTTCCCAATTTAAAAATCGAAGAGCAGGGAAACAAGGCATACACCCTGTGGCGCTTTATCCAGAGTCAGATTGTAAAAGAGATTTTTATCAAAGGCAGTTCGGCAATGATCAAGTTGGAATCGCCGGCATCTGTTTTTCAGCTGATTGGTATGGAGTTCGAAAAAATCCTGAAAAAAATGGCTGTTAGAAAAAGTGAAGCCGGGTTTGATATGCTGTCCAGCCCTCCGGAAATCAACCTGGCAACCATTTTACAGGGAGCTGACCTGGTGACGGGCAGGAAACTGGAGCTGGCGCTGAACTTGCTGGAAACATTGGAAAAGTTTGTGATTGTGACGGCTGATGAGGCAAGTGGCTACCAAAAACAGTTGAAGGCAATTAGCACGGTTGAGACTGAATTTGATATCCAGGAACTTCAGGAACAGTTCATCTCCGAGTCCATCAATAAACTGCAGAAAACCCTTTACGAAAAAATGGAGCCGACAAAAACGGTGTCATCGTAGTGCTTCAGCAGGCAATTAATTATTATCGATCAGGAAAAAATGGAAAGTGGTTTTACCCTTTTAATGAAAAAAGTTTGTAACAACAGGGTGTCTGAGGCTTTCTGGGCTCAAGTGACCGGCCGGGAAAACCGTGACCCGCATTTGAGTTTTGAACGGGTGCTGAGCCAGCGGATTGCTACCTACTTTCCCGAAACAGTTGATGAAGGTGGTCGAGACGAAGTGATGGACCAGCGATGGTCTGTCCTGGATCGACTGGTTGATTCAGTTCCCTCATTGCTGTTCAGGCTGGTGTCTGACTGGAGCCTGGTGACGGAATCAGGGCCATCGAGTCGACACCTGCTGATGGGAGTTCTCAGCTCCCTTGTCTGGCAGGAGCCCGAGTCCCAGGCACATATCGATGCATTTCTGGCTGATATCGACCCCCGGATGAGTATTAAGGAACTGAGTGCTCGCCTTATTCAGAAAACAGCAGGGAAAATCCCGGTTCCCCAGGCAGTGTATCGGGATTTCATGATCATGGCCGGGGCTCCGTTCAAACTGGCGAAGACAGATGATCTGGCAGAGCGGATTGAAAACCTGTTTTATTTTGATGCGTTGGTTCAGTTTCTGCTGACCTACTATTTTGATCTGTTTTGTCGTGCAAAAACAGAAACGGTTATCGGTTACGTACATATCATTTTTCTGAGACTATTTTCGGCTATAAAACAGCAGGAAAAACAGTATTGGGATCAATACCCTGAAAAAGAAAGAGAGCGCCAGCTGCTGACAGAACTGGTGGAAGCGGATTCGCCGGACAGTCGCCACCCCTTCCTCCGGAATACAGCATTTAAATCGATTGAGCTATACAATCCCCTGTTCACTGGTTTTGCCGGTAAAGGGTCCACCGTCATTGAAAACCGATATCAGCAACGGTTGTCAGGTTTTCTGTCCCTTTCAGTTGTCTCGATGAGTCTTTTGCTGGACTCGCTGTTGCTGCTGAAAGGAGAGGAATCGGTGCTAGCCCTTTTGAAACAGCTGCGAGATAGCAGTGAACCAAAGCTGAAACAACTGGCAGCGTTTCTGGGTGCAGAAAAACAGAAAGGGCACAAGATTCTGGCACAGATTGTTATGCGTTTCTTAACCGATAAGCCTGCCAGGGAAGAAACGGAGCGGAAGTCTACACCTGAACAGGTGGAAATTCAGAAGCCGGATGCGGAGAGTTCCGTGACGAAGGCCCAGATTGCCGGGTATTTGGAGGACCGCTTGCTGAAACTTCATGAACAGGCCGGAATTAAAGTGGAAACTACCCAAAATCAGATTGGCGATTTCCTGACCTCAATCTGCGGCGGCCTGGCTCAAATCCTGGCGAATGGAAACATGGACCTCCAGGAAGTTGACGAATATATCAAACAAATCGAACCGGAGATTAAAGAGATGTCAGCGTTGGGAATGCTGGCCAGGGAGGAAAAAGAAGCGTTTCTGGCTCAAATGAGCCAGCGGGCGGAAAAATTTATGGAAGGTCGTTCATCGACGCCAGAAGAATCAGCGCCGGACACGGCAGAAACAACAGATCCTTTTTTTCAACAGGAGATCATCCCTATCGGTTTTGAAAAAGGAGCTCCAAAAATCCCCATCGGTATCTTTTTCAGGTTTCCCTTTGCCAGGGAGGACGGAAAACCTGAAGATCCCTTCAGCCAGCATTTTCGATACCTGGAGGAAGCGGTGAAACAGTCCCTGCTGACCGAGAGCCAGCTGGCAGAGATTCGCTCCAGGTTACCGGATCTGCCCCGCCTCAACTATCGCAAGACCTATGACATCTATCCCCTCAACCGGTTTGATGAAACCATCCTGCTGATAGTCTTCAGCCTGTGGCGGAATGGGGCCCTGGATAATCTGCTAGCAGGGAAAGCGGCAGGTGATTGACTGTCGGTTCTCGTGGCTGCTGCTATCTCTTCACTTTTTGAATTCCAGGCGGTTCGTAGGAAGAAAACCGCTCTGCATCGGGCAGGTAACACCTCAGGGCCATCATAAAAACACCTGCAGGTGTTGGTAACCAGTTCGATTCTTTATCTGCTCCGGGAGATTGGGACTGCAGGTAAATCTCCAGAGAACCATCGTCACCGAATATCAGGCCCCGGGTCCGGTCTCCGACGGCATATCGTTGAATCGGATTCTCAACCAGCAGGATTTCAGGAGGCCTGTACATGGTGATGGACCAGAAGGCCTTAACCGGCGGCAGATTGCCTTTCTCAAAGCGCAGAATGTAGTTATGCTTCGATGCGTCCAGTTCATCTCCCTCAGCATCCACAAGAACCATAAAATTACTGGCCTCCTCTTCATCGTTGCCATAGAGGCCGACCATGGCTCCGGCGGCATTGATCAGGTAGCGGCCCGCCATCACTTTCCTGGGGCCGTGGGTTCCGATCATTGACCGCCAGCCGTTTGTCAACCGTCCGATGGCTTTCACTTTCTGACCGATTTTCTCAAGGGCTTGTTTAATGCCCAGCTCAATGGCTGACACGTCTTCTTCTGAAAACAAACTCAGGTCAAAATCGCTTCCCTGCCCGATACCTATGACGGAAAAACGTTGAATCATGTCGGCTTCATCCGGATGGATAATAGCGTTATCAAGCATGGTGTTGAGATAGGTGATGAACGCGGCGGTCAGAGCTTTATCCTTGTTGTAGGGCATGATTTGACTGTCCCCCGCTGTGACGGGGGCAGGGTGGTCCAAATACTGACTCAGGTGTTGCAGGCGGTATCCGGCCTGAATGGCCTTGACCTGTTCGATATCCTCGGGACCGTCGACCAGTGTTCGGCCGAGCAGGAAGGCAAATCGGGTCTCACACGGAAAAATCTGTTGTACCTTATTAGGTGCTATACCGTTCCAATCGGGTCCGGTGATCAGGTAGTCGCCGGGCGAATAGCCTGTGGTCCGGGAGCCAATATACCCGAAATTGTGGTTGTACATACTGACCAGCTGAAATACATAGTACCGCTTGTCCGGAATTTCCGGAACGCTCAGGACCAGAGGCTCGTTTTTCAGGTCAAGCCAGGTAGATGAATAGAGCGTGTCATTGTTGGGGGCCACAATATTCTTGAATTCAGGGCCCAGCAAGTGACTGGTATTTCGCAGGGTGTTGAATTGCCTGCGCCGATCTTCCGGGGTGTTGATTCCCGTCAGCCGGTCCATGGTCCGATAGTTTTCGAGGATCGGATAAGCGAAGATGTAGGCCTCTTCAGCCAACCTGGTTATCTCTTCGGGGCTCAGTTTTGAGATGGTTGATTCCATAATGATGTTTAATAATATTAAAGGGTAACATGGTGTCCGCCGGGTCTATTCGCCGGAGGGAATCAGATTACGAATCCGGGCTTGGATTTTTTTGTGGATGGGGTATGCATCCTTCAGGGGCATCGGCGTAAAGAGGACGCCTATCAAATCCCGTTCCCTGTCTATCCAGGCCACACTTCCGAATGCACCGGCGTGGCTGACGCGGTGTGCGGTCTGTTCATCAACCCCGCTGTCCCGTATCCATCCCAGGCCGTAGCTGGTAAGGGTTTCCAATGGGATGAAACCCAGTTCCGCATTGCCGATCTGATGTTTCTGCATCTCTGCGACGGCTTTTTCAGACAGAATTCTGACGGATCCATATTGTCCCCGGTTTAAATGCATCTGCAGAAAGGTGGCCAGATCCCTCGCAGTTGAGTATAGACCGCCGCCGATCATAAGCAGCTTTTGCTCCCTCTCGGGGTTGAACCGGAGAAGGTTGAGCTGTCCCCCCCAGGGGGCGGGCTTGAATATTCCGGCGATCCTTTCACCCTGCAACGCTGTGGGCCGGAAGGTTGTATCCACCATTTTCAGTGGGGTGAACACCTTTTCCTGAATCAAGACATCAAAGGTCGTTCCACTGACGACCTCTGCCACTCTGCCGGCTACGTTGAAGCTGAGCCCGCCATAGGAAAAGCGGGTACCGGGTTCTGCCAGGAGCGGTTCCCTGGAGATCTTCTCCACTGATTCCTTCAGGGTCAGCTCGTTATCCCGAATCGCCATGGTGGCGTCTGGTGACATCTCCTGGAGGCCGGCCCAGCCGGATGTATGGGACAGCAGCTGTCGAATGGTCGGACACGGCGCGGGTTGCCCGTCTTCAGTTCTGAGCTGGTCAAACCCCGGCAGGTAGGTTGAGACCGGGGCATCCAGTGACAGCCGACCCTCATCCACCAGCGTCATGATGGCTGTGGTGGTGATCGGTTTCGTTGATGAGGCCAGAAAGACGATGGTATCCTTTAAAAAGGGTTTTTTAAAATCGGTGTCGGCAAAACCGTAGGCTTCCCAGAAAATGATTTTCCCCTTTTTTGCCAGCAGCAGTTCAATCCCCGGGGTTTCTTCACGGTCGGCAAATCCCTTGATATAGGTTCTCAGGGAATCAAGACCCGGGTCCGGCGCGTCTATGAGGACAGGTGGTGTTGAAGTCATGTTAACCGGTTTACCGGGATTGCCACTGCAGGCAAGCATTGACGCCAGCAGCAGGATATAACCTGGCATACGCAGGCAGTGCTTCAAAAGTTGTTGTTTCATCTCTTTTCTCCACATTAGCGTCCCAGAATCTCTTTGTCTTTTTCAATGAAATAGACCCACGTATTGCGGGACATCAGGCAGCTGTCCGACTGGCATAGCTTTTCCAGCAGGGCCAGGTGCTGCTCCCGGGCACCGGGGAAATCCGGGTTTTCCTTGAACAGAATATCAAGAACCTGCAGCGCCAGCTGTGTCTGCCCGGTCTGACTCAGTGCCGTTGCCCGTTCCAGGATTTTTTCAGGCTCTCCAATCAACGCAACAATTTCGTGGTTGACCTCTTTGTCCGGCCGGGGCAGCAGGTGCGCAGGGTTGTCGTCGAAGTAGCCGTGGTACCAGCGATAGATATTGTAAACCGCGAATTCTGATCGGGAATAGAGCGGGATCAGGTATGGATGGTCACGCAGGTGGGCCGGCAGTTGAATACTATGAATCATTTCATCCAGCGGTACATCGTCGTTAATCGCTTTGAAGACCTGGTCCAGCAGGGAGTGAATCCCTTCGATGGTGATATCCAGTAGCTCCCGGACCTCTTCTCCCTGGTAAACGGCTCGACCGCCATGGGCGATCAGCAGTTCGGGCTGCTTGTCCCTTACCTTCTCCAGAGCTCTCACCCACGGCATGGCAAAGCGTGTTGGCTTGTATGGGTTGCCGATATTTGGCAGGCCGGAAATGATCAGGTCACCGACAATGGCGGTGCGGATTTCGGGAACAAATACCCAGGTGGCG
>Ga0233431_1005698_pt1 | contig 11799 bp, 9 predicted proteins | sample SI_118_April2016_FD_179867 | JGI IMG/M metagenome (GOLD analysis project Ga0233431, IMG submission 179867) | Seawater microbial communities from Saanich Inlet, British Columbia, Canada - SI_118_April2016_200_MG | ecosystem: Environmental > Aquatic > Marine > Inlet | place: Canada: British...
GTCTGTATCAGGTCTTCAATCTCGTTGCCGTCCTCGGTTCTTATACTTCGATGAAGGGCACTGATAATGCCGGTGGTCAGGGTATGGGAAAGCCCGAATGGATTCCCGATGGCGATGGCTTTTCGGCCGGGAAGAAGTTTGTCCGAATCTCCCAGGATGGCCACCGCTTCCACATCGCCGGGGGGAATTCGAATCACCGCCAGGTCGGTTCGAGGATCCCGTCCCACCAGGGTTGCTTCAATTTTCTTTCCATTCACCGTGGTAACCGTCAGTTTCTGGGCCTTGGCCACCACATGGTTGTTGGTGAGGATGTAACCCCTTCGATCAATAATAAATCCGGATCCCTGCCCCTGCCGCGGAATCACTTCCATCCAGAAATTCATGCCGAGTGTCGTGGTGGCGATATTGACCACTGCTGGATGAACTTTTTGAAACACGTCCACATTGATTTTCTCATCAGAAGAGTAAACAGCTTTTTGTGCCACCAATGAAGGTTCAGAGGTATTGAAATCCAGGGATTCCACCGTGGGTCTTTTTTCCGGAAAAAAGGATCTATCCTCTTTTTTGAACCATAAAAACAGAAAAAGCAGAAGAAGAATAAACCATATGGTTTTGGTTGAAAATCTTGGCATAAGCAGGGTCCTTTAAGAAATATATCATATTTTACCAATATAGGTCTTCTAGTACCTTATTTCCAGGTTTTCTGTCACAAAAACCAGTTGTCAGTTGTCAGTAAAAGCCTGTTGGTATCAATCTATTCTCAATTCTCTGAACGAACCTTCTAAATGCCGTTCGAGGCCTTCTGCTTTCAAAATAACCGACAGTCCTGACAACTGATAACTGCGGCTATGCCGCGTTAGAGCATTTCATTTTCCAATTATGATCCTTATGACTATTATTCAAATATGAGACATCAGCACGTGAGTTGAGGCGCCCGTTTTTCATAAAATTCGGTGTTGTTATCGATGGGATAAACATTGGGATTGACACTGGTTGTATGGGGAATTACTATGAAGAGAAATTGCTGAAGGGATTCCTTGATCCAAGAGTTTGTAATGGAAGGCCTGTAATAAATGGCACTCGGATTTTCGTTTTCGTTATTTTGGACCAAATAGTAGAACATGACACTTGGGGTCACTTATTTTTTGGTTGTTGGAATTGAAAAAGGGAGGACATTCAGGTAGAATTAATTTCGCTGGGCTCTATCTTGATCATGCGGAGTTTAAAACGGTCTATTCAGAGCCGCTTAGAATTTATCTAAGTTAGCTATCTTTGCTCTTTATTAATATTTAATTTGCCAGTGCTATACATTTTAGGATAAATAGCGCCACTTACTGCTAGTAACTTTCATCATTATAAGGAGGTGGGCAATGTCTGTTATCACTATTTCAAGGGGTTCTTACACCCACGGTAAGGTAGTAGCAGAGAAGGTGGCACAAAAACTTGGCTACGGATGTATCTCTCGCGAAATCCTTTTGGAAGTTTCCGATGAGTACGACATCCCAGAAGTAAAGCTTTTACGCTCTATTCGTGATGCTCCAGCAATTTCCGAACGTTACACTTTTGCAAGAGAAAGATACATTAACTTTATTCGTGCAGCATTCTTAACTCAAGTCATTAAGGACAATGTCGTCTATCATGGCTTTGCAGGCCAATATTTTCTTAAGGATGCTCCGAATGTCCTGAAAGTTCGGATTATTGCCGATATGAAGTATCGTATAGAATGCATGATGGAGCGGGAGACGGTTACAAAGAAAAAAGCTGAACAAATGGTAAAAGAGGTTGACGAAGAGAGACGGAAATGGAGCCAGAAACTGTATAATCTCGACACGTGGGATTCAAGGCTTTATGATTTGGTCATCAATATAGAAAAGATATCCATCGATCATGCATCCGACATGATATGCAATACTGCTAAATTGAGTCCTTTTCAAACGACCCGTGAATCACAGAAAATAATAGAACACTTAATTCAAGAAGCCATGGAAAAATTGGAAAAAGGGCCAAAACAATCGCCTTTCTTTGAACCAATGCGTGGAAATCCGTGGCAAAATAAAAATCCGTGAAAAACAGGTGACATGCGAATGGTTCTCATGGGGTGTCTACTTTTCCATGAGCCTCTTCTTTCCCCTATTCCCCTAAATTTCTAAAAACATCTTGGATCAGGATGATTTTATCCGGGGAAATTTGGTAAACCTGAAATGCGCTCCGCATCGCACGCCTCGGGCATGTTTGATTTCTTCAGCATAACCCAAAAAAATCAATTCGACGGGAGAAAAAAATGAGTCGCAAACCCACAGTTCTTCTGATCTCCACCATGGACACCAAACACCAGGAAGCGGAATTTGTCATGGGCTGCCTGAAGGAAGCCGACGTGGACATTTTTACCATTGATGCGGGCATTATGGGTGAGAGTCCCGTTCCCGTTTCCGTGAGCCGGGAAGAAATAGCACAATTGGGAGGGGAAACCCTTTTAAAGGTTCAGAACATGGGCCATGAAGGGAAGGCCCTGGCCGCCATGATCAAAGGCGCCGTCAAAAAGGTCGAGCAACTTTACCAGGAAGGCCGTTTCGACGGTGTTTTGGGCCTGGGGGGTTCCATGGGCACCACCCTGGGCACATCGGTCATGCGCACATTGCCGGTGGGGGTTCCCAAAGTCATGGTCACCACCATGGGGTCCCGAAACACCCGGGGGTTCGTGGGAACCAAGGATATCCTCATGTTGCACTCGGTTTGCGATCTGGCGGGACTCAACCGCATCACGAGAAAGGTTTTACACAACGGCGCCATGGCCATGGCCGGAATGGTCCGATACCCGGCCCAAGGGTCCTCGGATGAAAAACCGCTGATCCTGCTGTCCACTCTGGGAACCACGGAAACGTGCATTAAAATAATCCGCGGGCAGCTGCTGGCGGACGGCATGGAGCCGGTGGTTTTTCATACGGTGGGTGCCGGGGGGCAGGCCATGGACGAGATGGTCCAACACGAACGTCCCCTAGCGGTTGTGGACCTGTCCCTACATGAAATCACCGATCATTATTTCGACGGAGACTATGACGCGGGGGCAGACCGGGGAAAAGCGGCGCTTTCTGCCGGAATTCCAACGGTTCTGGTGCCCGGTAATGCGGATTTTCTGGTGACGGGTCCGTTGGAAGACGCCAAGAAGAGATTCCCCGGCCGTGCTTACCACATGCACAATGCCGCCATCACGGCACTTTCAGCATCTGACGAGGAAATGGGGTTTCTGGGCAGACATCTGGCCCAACTTTGTAACGATGCAAAGGGAGACTACCGCTTGCTGGTTCCCATGGGAGGATTTTCGGCGTTTGATTCGGAAGGGGGGCCCCTTTGGAATCCCCAAGGCCGCCAGGTTTTCCTGGATCACCTGACAAAAAACATTTCCGGATCACAGGTGAAGGTTCTGGATTATCACATCAACGACCCCGAATTCGCCCGGGCAGTACTTGAAAATATACGCGAACTGACGGCGGGGTAGCGGGTCCGGAACCCGGGTTAGTCCCATTAAAACCGTCCTGCATTACGCTGCACGAATTTCCCCTCAGGGTTTAGCCCTGGGGGGATTTTTTGTTACAGGCGCAACAAACGAGGTCGATCTGCCAAAATTTCGTTATTTGGCTCTGGCTTTCGTCATCATCACCGCCGCAAACGCTTTGGCATCTTCCAGGTCCGCCGCATCCGGATGACCCACGGCGCTCTGTGCTTCCAGTGCCCAGCCTCTGTGCTCTGCTTTCTTCAAGAGCGCATCAATGATACCCTGTTTAACAACACCTCGGGAGCCGAAGGTTCCCATGACTTTCAAGTTCTTAGACAGACTGAGAGCAGCAAAAAAAGCCGTAATTGCCAGTTCTCCGCCTCGGAGAGAACCATGGGTTGCAAAAAAAGCCACATTCTTTCCTTCGGGTATTCCCTTGACAAATGCTTCCATCTTCCCGGGAAGCCCCATGGAATGGACAGGAAACCCGCAGAAGATCAAATCATAGTCGGATAGATTAGAGGCCTCTTCCGCCAGACAGATCTCTTTTTCACTTTCCTGAATGGCATCATAGATGGCATCGGCCACTTTTTTGGTGTTCCCCGTATCTGAGTAGTAGGAAACCAGCACTTTCATTGTTCGTTCCTCCTGGAAAAGAGTTGCGCAACACACCTTTAAACACGTAAACGACCAAAAAAGGTCGTTAAATCACTTATCGGACTCTGAAGCGAGTTCCCTCAGAATCTCGGCATTTTTCTGAATTCGCGCCTGGTTTTTCTTGAGGTTTTTCTTATTGCTCTTTGCTTTCCTGGCCCGTATAAGGCCGGTCTGTTTACTGTTGGAACCCATATTACATCTCCTTATTTTCTGAAAATTTTAATCTTTTAAGTTAGTTTTCATTACAGCGGTTGTCAACAACAAAAAAATCCTAAACATCTTCTGGCTTCCCTCATCTGGCTGGGAATCGGGGAAACCATTGATGAATGCAGGAATCTCCCGTAAGCAAGCATTAAAATAAGGAGAAACAGCGCACATGAACAAACCATTATCATATGGTGGCCTAACTGCTGCAACTTCTAACCCAGGGTCATTTCCTCACACAAAGACGCCCGCCCAAAATGATCAAGGCCGCCTGACCAGCTCCCAGCCAGACCAGCAACAGGGGAATCAGAATTCCCCCCAGTTGGACCCACCGGATGGTCTGCTCCTGGCAATAGAGAAGATGATTTTCGATCTTTTGAGTGGCCCCCTTGAAATCAGAACCCAATGTCTGAACTTCGGTCAACCCCTGGTCCATCGTGCCCACTTCACGGTTTAATTTCAGGAGACCCTGCTCCGAATGGGGGTCTTTTTGCAGGTCTCGCGCGGTCTGTCTTGTCTGTTCAAGCAACCCGGTCAATCGCCTGAGGGTATTTGAGGCCTTTTGAACCCGTTTTATCAATTCACCATCCCGCCCGAAGGTTTCTTCCGGAACCAGATCGGTCGCTTCCACCAGATTGATCAAATGGTTTATAGCGACCATAGAGGTCACTGCAGAATCCACCAGAGCACGGGCTTTTGCCATTCTTTCCCCGACTTCCTGGTCCAGGGCCCGGGAGATATAATCCGCCAGGACTTTGTTCCCGCTTCCGTCGGGGTGAAGTTCATCCGCCCGTGAAATGGCATTTTTCAGATGGGATCGCACTTGGCTCACGGAAAGATCTATCTCGGTCAACCGCTCATGGATGTCTTTCAGGACCCCTTCGGCTGAATCAAATGCCCGCCCCACAAATTGAAAGGAATATTTTTCCGCGGCCCTCGTCTCATAAATTGCAATCGCACAGGCAAGCACTCCCATTGTGCCCAGCAACATCAACAAAACGCCACTGATCCTTCTAAAAAGCATCACCCATTTCCCCCTGCACCATCCAAAAAATTTTTTGGAATCAGGGCCTTATGCGCTTATCCGCAAAAGAAGCCATCTGCTCCGCCTGCCTCAAATATTTGGCAATTTCAATGGCCTCGTCTTTCTCCATAAGCACCACGGAACCGAAAACTTCGTTCTGCTTCACCCTGACCTTGAAATCACGACCCTGTTTCGAGGAGAAATTCACAGAACAATTGTTGGAGAAAAGGGTATCTGAAGATGAGGGATCGTCACTCTTTTTTTGCAACTGGTAATACTCTTCTGTCTTCTTCAGCAGCACCCCCACACCGTTGGCCTGTACTGGCGAGATTGTCAGTGCGCTCAAGGGAAGCGATGTACGACCGAAAATAACCACAAGGGCATCCGGGGTTTTCTGAATTTCCATGGTCGTACCGCCGACTATGGTCTTTGCCACATGCCAGGTAAACGTATAATCCTTGATAGCAAACTCCTCAGCATTAACATCCGCGGCGAACATCCCCAAAAAAACCATACACGTTATGATCATCACTTTTTTCATGAACAAATATCCTCCCCCTTGATTTCTCTTTTTGTTACCGATACCGTTTCGAGTCAATACCGTATTTCTGAACCTTATACCCGAAGATGCGCTCCGTGGTCTTTAAACCCAGGGCCGCCTTTCGCATGTTACCGCGGCTGCTCTTGAGCGCTTCAATGAGCATTTCCTTTTCAAACCGTTCTACCGCGTCTTTCAACGACTGGGACTGCTGGGTGCCCGTCTCTTTGGCCGTCTGCAGTGTAGGCGGAAGGTGATAACTGTGAATCACCTGGTCTTCACACAGCAGCACTGCCCGCTCAATGCAGTTCTCCAACTCCCGCACATTGCCCGGCCAATGATACTGGGTCAGAGAATCAATGGCAGGCGTTGAAATCCGTTTAATATCTTTTTCGTACTCGGCGGCGTATTTTTCAAGAAAGTAGTCCGCCAGAAGGAGCAGATCCGCTTCCCGTTCCCTCAATGCCGGCAGATAGATGGGATACACGTTCAACCGGTAAAACAGGTCCTCCCGGAAAGTCCCTTCCTCGACGGCCTGCGCAAGATCCCCATTGGTGGCGGCCACCAGGCGGATATTGACCTTGATGGTGCGGTTGCCTCCCAGTCGTTCGAATTCTTTTTCCTGAAGCACCCGCAGGAGTTTACCCTGGCTTTCCAGGGCCAGGGATCCGATTTCATCCAGGAAAATGGTCCCCTTGTCGGCCACTTCAAATTTGCCCGCCTTGGTCCGGTTGGCGCCGGTAAACGCTCCCTTTTCGTAACCGAGCAGTTCCGCCTCAATGAGATTTTCCGGTAGCGCCGCGCAGTTAACCTTCACCAGGGGTTTCCCCCCGCGCAGGCTGTTGTAATGAATGGCATTGGCAGCCAGTTCTTTTCCGGTCCCGCTTTCGCCCAGCAGCAACACATTGGCATTGCTCTTGGCCACCTGGCTGATCAGATAGAACACCTCCTGCATCTTGCGGCTGTTGCCCACAATATTGTTGAAGCTGTATTTCTTGTTGAGTTCTTTTTTAAGCCTCAGGTTTTCTTCCTGGAGCTGATCCTTCTCCCTGCGAATCCGCTCCAATAATGCCACTTTCTGGGCAATCAGTGTGCTGATAACAGTCAGGAGCCTCACATCATCTTCCAGGGAAGAGGTTCCCTCGTAAGTACAATCCACACTCAGGGCGCCGATAACCCGGATCTGGTCTTTGATGGGAACACACAAAAAAGAAATTTTGGAATGATCAATGCCACTCCTGGCGCCGGTCCTGTCCAGGAAAAGGGGTTCATCATTAATCTGGGGTACCGCCATGGGCCTTCCCGCCTTGATGACGCGACCGGTTATGCCCTCACCCAACTTGTACCGGCCCTTGGTTCTTTCCATTTCAGAAATTCCGTGGGCCACTTCAATGTGAATCTCGGATGTCTCGGGATTCAAGAGGGTGATGGAACCCCGTTTCATGCCCAGATATTCCGAAAGCAGCTCAAGGACCTTGTACAAAGCCCTTTGAAGGTCCATGGTGGCATGAATGGCTTTGGTGATTTCATACAGACAGTTTATTTCGCCGGGGGTGTGATTCCCCATTTTTTGAGGCATTTACAGACATCTCCAATTTAAATCAAATTTACAGTTTGACACCAACGAACCCGGCGATGGCCTTTTGATTTTCCAGAATTCCCTCCCGGTAACGCAGACAACGAAAATCATGGAAAAATTCCAGCAGTTCATTGTGCTGTAGCAGATGTTTTGGGTTCCTGGGTCTTCCGAACAGGGCCTGTTCCACAATATAGGTTTCATAAACCAGCATGCCACCCGGACGAAGGGATCTCTTTAACTGGGGAATCAAGGGTCGATAAAGATAGTTGAAGCAGATGATAACATCATAGGCTTCCTGCGGAAGGGAAGCATCATTTTCCAGATCCATCAACCGAAAGGTAACGGAAACGCCCGATTCCACGGCCAAAGCTTCTGCGGCATCCAATGCTTCCCGGGAGATATCAATGCCGTCAACTTCGAATCCCTGTTGGGCCAGATAAACCGCGTTCCGACCCCGTCCCGTGGCCACATCCAAAACGCGACCTTTCGGAAGTATACCAATATTTTCCACCAGAAATGAGGAAGGCCGGCCGGCCCGGTGATGAACATGGGCCATCATGGGTTACTCTCCAGGGCTGCGACGGCTCATTTCTTGACCACCTTCTGAGCCTTTGCCATTTCATCTTTTGTGGTCCACCCACCGCCCAGGGATTTGTACAGCTTCACATAACCATTGAGGTATTGCTGCTTCAACTGTGACAGTTCCAGTTGAGCCGAAAACAGAGCACGTTCCGTCTCCAGAACCTCCAGGTAAGTGCTGACCCCTTTGTCGTATCGGAGCTTTGCCAATCGATAGGCATTCTGGGCGGCCTTTTCTTTTCTCTTAACGGCCGCCATTTGTTCTTTGAAAGTGTCAATTTCGACCAGGGAGTCTTCAACCTCCTTAAAGGCAATCAGCACCGTATTTTCGTAAGAATACAAAGCCTCTTTGGTTTTCGTTTCCTCAATTTCAACACGCCGGACATTTTTGTAAAACTCAAAAATAGGCCCGAACAGACCCCCATTGACCGACCAGGCGGCACCCTGGGAAACAATGCCCGAAAGCTCGGCGCTGGCAATCCCCAGCATACCGGTCAATGAAATGGCCGGAAAACGCATGGCCTCGGCCACCCCGATGTTGGCGGTCTGCGATTCCAGCAGATACAGGGCCTGCACAATGTCCGGGCGCCGTTCCAGAAGGGTGGACGGGAGACCCATGGGGACCTTTGGCGGTGCTGTTTCGAGGTTTAACCCTTTACCCGTTTTGATGGGCGCGGGGAGCTTTCCCAACAAAATATTGATGGCATGTTCCGTCTGGGCCACCGACCGTTCATACTGGGGTATGGCGGCCGCGGCAATCTCTTTCTGGATCTGGGCCTGGTTCACGTCAAGCTCCGGAATAATCCCCCGATCAAACCGTTTTTGAATGATGTTGAGGCTCTCAATTCGGGATTCAAGGGTATCTTTGGATATCTTCACCCGCTGGTGATAATCCAGCAACAGATAATAAGATCCCACCACTCCCGAGATCAGCCCGATCTGTATGGTCCTGAGCCCATACTCCGACGCCATCAGTTGCGCCCTGGCTGACTCCGTAGCCCTGCGAAACTTTCCCCAGAAATCGAGTTCCCAACTGAGCGCAGGCCCCGCGTAGTAATTGCTGCTCCGGGTATCGAACCTCTGACCGCCGGCAAAATTGCCCGTGCCGGCGCCGGCTTGGATATAGAAACCGGGATACTGATCGGCCTGGGTAAATCCCAGATAAGCACGGGCCTGTTCCACCCGGGCTGCCGCAATCTTCAAGTTTTTGTTGTTTGAGAGCGCCTGGCTCACAAGGGTGTAAAGGACGGGGTCATCAAACAAATCCCACCATTTCAGGTTGATCATGGTTTCCCTTGGGATTTTATCAAACCGGTAGTTCTTGGGCGTCTCCACCACCGGGGGCTTGAAATCCGGCCCCATGGCGCACCCCGAAATAAGAAAAAAGAACAATATGGCACCGATACCATGTGTCTTTTTCATCATATGGACTTTCATTATGATACTCGTCCCTCACTCTTTTGAAGGTCGCGCTTCTGTTCGTAACGGGCAATCTTGCCCACCAGCACAAACAGCATGGGATAAAAGAAAACCCCCAATAATGTGGCCAGGGTCATCCCTCCCAGCAGGGCCATACCCATGACCACCCGGGCTTCCGCACCGGCACCCGAGGCCACCACCAGCGGCAACACCCCCAGGATAAAAGAAAATGCCGTCATCAATATGGGTCGAAACCGCAATCTGGCTGATTTCACCGCCGCGTCAAACAACGAAAGGCCCTTGTCGAACTCCAGCTTGGCGAACTCCACAATGAGGATCGCGTTCTTGGCCGCCATGGCGATGAGCATCACCAAAGCAATCTGAGCAAAGACATTCAATTCAAAACTTTCACTGTACATGCGGGCCACGTACAGGGCCAGAAAGGCACCAAAAATAGCAAACGGAGTTCCCAACAGAATACTGAACGGCAATGACCAGCTTTCATACTGGGCCGCCAGAATCAGGAACACGAAAACCAGGGAAAAAACAAAGACCATAGACCCCGTGCCGGCGGATTGCTTCTCCTGAAAACTCATGTTGCTCCAGGCATATCCCATACCGTCCGCCAATACCTTTGCGGCGGTCTCTTCCAGAGCCGCCATGGCCTGGGTCGAGGTAAACCCTTTGGCGGGGGAACCGGTCAGTTCCACGGAACGGTACAGATTGTAACGATTGGTGTAATCGGGGCCAACGATGTTCTCGATATCCACGAAGGCGGCCAGGGGCACACTCTCACCTTTGGCATTGTTCACGTAAAAAAGATCCACCTGGCTTTCCTTGAGCCGATACTGGGGCTCCGCCTGGACGTACACCTTGTAGAGCCTTCCAAAACGATTGAAATCATTCACATAGGCGCCTCCCAGAAAAGCACCCAGGGTGGTATAAATGTCATTCAGGTTGATGCCTGCTTTCAAGGCCTTGTCTTTATTGATTTCCACATAGCGCTGGGGCACGGTGGCCCGGAAGGTTGTGAAAATGGATCCGATCTCAGGGCGCTGGGAGGCCTCCTGAATGAATTGGACAGACTGATCCATCAGGTAAGCCGGCGTGTTGCCCCGCTTGTCCTGAATCATAAGCGTAAATCCGGAACCACTGCCCAGCCCCGGAATGGCGGGAGGACCGAATGCAAATACCTGGGCCTCATTGACACCAAAATAAAAATCCATATTCAACCGCGCCACCACTTCCCGGGCGGTGGCTTTCCGCAGTCCCCAGTCTTTTAAGGACACGAAAATAAACCCCGAATTGGAGCTCATGCTGTTAGATAACAGGCTGAATCCGGCAGCCGTGGTGATAAACTCCACTTCCGGCTGGCTTTTGATGATCTCTTCCACTTTCCGGGCAACCGCGTCGCACCGCTGGAGAGAAGCCGCATCGGGCAACTGGATATTGACCATGAGATAGCCCATGTCTTCCTCGGGCATGAACCCGCCCGGAATCATCTTCCCCAAAAACCCCATGGCCACGGAAACAATCAGGATAAACACCATGCCGATGGTTATTTTACGGGCAACAATCTTTGTAAACCCCACATACGCATTGGTGGATTTATCGAAAACCTTGTTGAATAATCTGAAAAAGGCCCCCAGGGGGCCTCGCATGGGTTTCTGTTTCCTGAGCAGGAGGGCGCAGAGGGCAGGACTCAGTGTCAGGGCGTTCACAGATGAAAAAAGCACCGATACCGCCACGGTAATGGCAAACTGCTGGTAAAGGCTTCCGGTAATACCGCCCATGACGGCCACCGGAATAAAAACAGCCACCAGTACCAGGGTGGTGGCGATCACGGGAGCGGTTACGTCATCCATGGCTTTCATGGTGGCGGTCTTGGGATCCATTCCCTTTTCAATATTGTTTTGTACCGCTTCCACCACCACAATGGCATCATCCACCACAATGCCGATGGCCAGCACCAGCCCCAGAAGCGACAGTACATTGATGGTAAATCCGATGATCGGAAACACGATGAAGGCCCCGACCAGAGATACGGGAATGGCAATGGTGGGGATCAGCGCCGCCCGCCAGTCCTGAATGAAGATGAAAACCACCAGGATCACCAGGGCCAGAGCGATAAAGAGGGTTTCTATAATTTCATCGATGCCCGCCGTAATGGCCAGGGTGGTATCCAGGGAAATATCGTAGCGAAGACTTTCCGGAAAAGACCCGGCAAGTTCCTCCATGGTCTCTCTGACTTTCCGAGCCAGGTCCACCGCATTGGAACCGGGAGCCTGATACACCCCGATCATGGC
>Ga0233431_1005701_pt1 | contig 11794 bp, 10 predicted proteins | sample SI_118_April2016_FD_179867 | JGI IMG/M metagenome (GOLD analysis project Ga0233431, IMG submission 179867) | Seawater microbial communities from Saanich Inlet, British Columbia, Canada - SI_118_April2016_200_MG | ecosystem: Environmental > Aquatic > Marine > Inlet | place: Canada: British...
ACAATATGTTATGTAAGCTATCCTTCCGGGGCTTTACGAAAAATGACTTTCAAACCTGGCTAAAGTTGTTGAAAACCAGTGGCAATTTTCTTCACCGGGAATTGCTGGCATCAAAGTCGGCCTGCAAACGGAAACTTTTAAAGTGGCCCTGGTTGTGATATCAAAAAAAAGATACATCGACTCATAATAAGCCATAAAAACCCATTAAAGTGTTCATCCGCTGCAAATTTGGCTCAGGGCACATCATAGCTTAAAAGCCTAGTTGGGTCGTAAGGATTTATTTTTGGATAAACACAAAATCAATTTAAGGAGATAATCATGAAAGATGTTGTCATTGTTTCTGCCTGCCGGACCGCCATAGGTGCTTTCGGCGGAACTCTACGCGACTCAAACGGGGCCGAAATTGCCAAAGTTACCATGCAGGCGGCCGTCGAACGCGCCGGCATCGACCCGGCCATCATTGATGATATTCGTTACGGCTGCTGCAACGAACCGGCGGATGCGTTAAACATAACCCGTGTGGCAGCGCTTTTGGCCGGAATCCCCGTCACTGTTCCGGCTGTCACCATCAACCGGGTCTGTATTTCCGGCATGGAGGCGGTGGTATCGGGCATGGCCATGATTCAAGCCGGTATGGCCGATGTGATTTTAGCCGGTGGTGTCGAGCATATGTCCGGGGTGGCCTACACCGTACCGAGTGCCCGCTGGGGTGCCCGCCTACAGGACCAGACCTTTGTGGACACCTTAATTCACGGTCTACATTGCGGATCGCATATCATCCCGCACCCGGAAGACGGCCCTGTCGATGCTGAAAACGCACCACTCAAGTATTTTGTGGGCAAACCCTATATCATGGGTCATACGGCCGAATTTATCGCCCAGCATTATGATATCAGCCGCAAGGAGATGGATGAGGTGGCCCTACGCAGCCAAAATAGCGCCGAAAGAGCCAATGATGACGGCTCCTTTGCCGATGAAATCGTACCTATGGAAATCAAACAGCGCAAAAAAACCATCACCTTTGACCGTGACGAACACTTCCGGCCCGGACTGACCATGGAACAACTGGAAAAACTACCGGCAGCCTTTGTACCCAAAATCGGCAAGGTAACCGCTGGTAATTCCAGCGGTATCAACGATGGCAGCGCCGGTATTGTGATCATGTCGGCTGACAAGGCCAAAGAACTGGGCTTAACCCCCATGGCCAAGATCGTGGCTGTGGGCCACGGTGGCTGCCATCCGTCCATCATGGGGGTTTCACCGGTCCCGGCCGTTCAAAAATTGCTCAAAAAAAGCGGTCTTAAAATCAGCGACTTTGAACAGGTCGAAGTCAACGAGGCTTTCGCGGCCCAGTACATTGCCTGCGAGCGCGACTTGAACTTGGATCGCGATATTACCAACGTTAACGGGTCCGGTATCGGTCTAGGTCATCCGGTCGGCGCCACCGGTGCCCGCATCATGGTGACCTTGATGCATTCCATGGCCAAAAAGCAAAAGAGCCTAGGGCTTGCCACCCTTTGCGGCGGCGGTGGGGTGTCGCTGGCCTGTGCCATCGAAATGCTTTAGGTGCGGTGTCCATCCACAAACGGCATCTTTTGGCCCCTGGCGGCGTTTTCGCTTTTTTGAATTTCTCAACGTAGATAAACTACGCCTCGGAATTCAAAAACGCTCACGCCTTGCCAGGAACCAAAACCTACCATTTGTGGATGGACAACAACGGCTTTTCAAAAGAACCTGAAGGGCAAACCTCCATTCCGGGCCACAACTAAACTGCCGCCAGGCCTCCTTACTACTTCTGTAAAAATTGGATGAATCGATGCCAACCGAGCTGACCGGCCAGATTACCCACATTACCTACACCAACGATGAAAACGGTTATACCATCGCCAAGGTTAAGGTGCGTGGCCGCAAGAACCCGGTTACGGTGGTGGGCGCCCTGCTGGCACCCACAGTCGGCGAAGTGCTGGACATGCAGGGTGAGTGGGTCAGCCACCCCAAATACGGTAGGCAGTTTAAAGTTTCAAGCAGCCACAGCAAGGTGCCGGTAACCGTTGAGGGCATTGAAAAGTATCTGGGCTCGGGCCTGGTCAAGGGGCTTGGCCCGGTTATGGCCGGCCGAATTGTTAAAAAATTCGGGCTGCGCGCCCTTGATGTTATCGACAAAGATACCAAAAAGCTGGCCACAGTAGACGGTATCGGTCCCCAGCGGATTAGCCTGATCAAAGAGGCCTGGAAAGACCAGAAAGAGATCCGCGGGGTGATGCTTTTTCTGCACTCACATGGTGTCAGCAGCAGCTACGGGGTCAAGATATTCAAAAAATACGGCCAGCGTTCCATTGCCGTGGTTAAAAAAAATCCTTACCGACTGGCCGACGATATTTTCGGGATCGGCTTTGCCACCGCCGACAAGATTGCCGCCAACCTTGGTTTTGCCAAGGATGCCCCGGCGCGCATATCGGCCGGAATACTTTATGTATTGGAGCAACTGGCCGGGGATGGCCACGTCTACTACCCTTATGCGGAGCTGGTTGAAAAATGTGAGGCAATTCTGGAAGTGGGCACCGGGGCCGTTGCTGATGGACTGGGGAGCTTGATCGGAGCCGGAACATTGGTGGCCGAGGATTTAAATGACAGTATTGATGATTTTCAGGCCAATTACAAGGCTGTATACTTACGCAAATACCACCACTATGAAACCGGTGTGGCCAAACGCGTCCGGCGGCTGGCAGCCGCTCCCAAAGCGGTTCAGGTTGCCGAACCAAAAGAGGCTATAAACTGGGCCCAGCACCAGCTTGCGATCCGACTGGCACCAGCCCAGCTGACAGCGCTAAAAAAAGCGCTCAAAGACAAAATCTTGGTGATCACCGGTGGGCCTGGTACCGGTAAGACCACCATCATCAACGGTATTTTACGTATTTTTAAACGGATGAAAGTGAGCGTCATGCTGGCTGCGCCCACCGGCCGCGCCGCCAAACGCATGAGCGAGGCCTGTCACCACCCGGCCAAAACCATTCACCGCATGCTGGAATTCAACCTGGTTAAAGGCGGTTTTCAGAAAAATGAAAAAAAACCCCTTAAATGCGACCTGCTGGTGGTGGATGAGGCTTCCATGATCGATACGGCCCTAATGTATCATTTGATGCAGGCTGTACCGGACTCAGTCACCTTGATTTTGGTGGGGGATGTCAACCAGCTGCCGTCTGTTGGGGCGGGCAACGTGCTCAAAGACATCATCGCCGCCAAAACCATCGCGGTGGTGACCCTGACTGAAATATTCAGGCAGGCCCAACAAAGCCGGATTATTGTCAATGCCCACAAGATCCACAACGGCGTTATTCCCTCTTTTAAGCCACCCTTAAACGACCATTTGCGCGATGATTTCTATTTCATTAACCAGGAAGACCCTCAAAGGGTGCTGGAGATCATTTTAAAGCTTGTCCAAAAAAGAATCCCGGCTCGTTTCGGCTTTGACCCCGTCGATGAAATTCAGGTGCTGACACCCATGCACAAAGGTGTTGTGGGGACCGCCAATTTAAACCAGCAATTGCAAGAAGCCTTAAATCCGGGTATTGGCGGTGTGGTGCGCGGTGATCGTTTATTTCGAATAAAAGACAAAGTCATGCAGATCAAAAACAACTATGACAAAAATGTTTTCAACGGCGACATTGGCCGCATAAAACAGATCGACACGGAAAACCAGGAGGTGTTCGTTCTTTTCGACAATCGGCAAGTCAGTTATGATTTTTCCGAGCTGGACGAGTTGGTGCTGGCCTATGCCGTGTCGGTCCACAAATCCCAGGGCTCGGAATACCCGGCCGTGGTCATACCGATTCTGACCCAGCATTTTCTACTGCTGCAACGCAACCTGATTTACACTGCCGTCACCCGCGGCCGTGCGCTGGTGGTCATCGTGGGCACCCCCAAAGCCCTGGCCATCGGCGTCAAAAATGACAAACCCCACAAACGATTTACCCGCCTGAGCCATCGACTCCGTTAAACGCCCTCAACTTAAGTTTGGATCGTACGGTTTTAAACGTTTGGGGAAATAGGACCGCTGCGCCGTCAGATAATTTTCTTTCCATGGTCCAAAAACTTGTGGCTAACGGCCCCTATGGCTGAACCGTGCCTGACTATTAAGAAGATGCCGTTCGATCGCCACCTGTGGTTGACATCGAATCACTTTTGCAATCGGTTCAGCCCAAGGGGCCGTAACCCACTTCAGACAGTTTGTCCCATTACAAGAAAAATATCTGCTGGCTGCGCTGTTTTGGTGGTACCAGCAGAAGCGCACCTTGACCAAAAGAACAACTTGAGGGGGTGGGTGTTTGAATTGTGGGGAAGGTTTTATCAAATCAGACGGGCCGGTGGCGGTGGTATTGCCATTTGCGTGGATGCGTCTGTTTGAAGGCCGTTAGAGATCGTTAGGCCGAACCGAATCCGGTCGGTTGCAACAGGTCTAAAACCATGGTGCTTGCACGGTCCCCTCGTAAAAAACAGGGCACGGGTCGGCATTACGACATCTTGCGGACAAGTTCCGCAGGCATGCAAATGGCAATACCACCGCCGCCAGGCCCACACCTTATTCAAACCTAAATAGTGCCCATCCAGAAGCGGCTTCTTTTGGCCCTTGGCGTCCCGACGCGTCGGGATTATTTGAAATCCTCAAAATAGCAAAGCTATTCCTCCGGTTTCAAAAACGCTATAGCCTTCCGTCTTCGCCTAAAGGCTACGCCGCGACAAGTGCCAGGAACCAAAATCTACCACTTCGGGATGGGCACTAAATAGTTTAAACTGCTCTTTTTTCAACCCCGGCGGCAATCATCATTTGCTCTAGGGCCGCGTATTGTTGCGCACCGCTGAGGGTTTGACCGTTTAGAGCAAAGGTGGGCACCGCCTGAATGCTATACTGCGCAGAGCGCTGCCAGTCGGAATCAACCGCTTCTTTGAAACGGCGCTCGCTGATAACCGCCTCGGCCTCGCTGCGATCCAAACCGACCGCCTCGGCTATATCACCCAACACAGAATGGTCGGCGATATTTACACCCTTGGCAAAATAGGCTTTAAAAGCGGCCTCGTGAAACGCGTCACCAGCACCTTTTTCTTCGGCCCATTTACCCAGCTCCTGGGCCAGACGGCTGTTGTAGGTTTTATTACGGTCGCCAAAGGGCAGCCCCAGCTCGTCGGCCACGGCTTTAAGACGGGCTTTGGCCTGGGGGATATCGATATTGCGACCGGCAAAAAGTTGTTCCAAAGTCATGCCGTCAGCCGGTGTTTCCGGATGTAGCGGGAAGGCGGTCCAGCGGATGGCGATCTGATAGTCTTTTTTGAGTTTTTCAATACGCCCGGTAATGAAGTAGCACCACGGTCAGACGTAATCGGAAAAGATTTCCAGAACAGGTAATTCGGTCATGTTGGTTGTCTCCCAAATAAATTACGGCATTTAGTTTATGGATTTGTACGCACAATGCGACCTTCGGTTTTAGGGCCAAGGGGGCTTTGGTCACGGATGGCAGCCACCATCAGCTCTCTGAGTGGCTGACCGGTTTTATGAAGGGGCCGGCCCACCAAAAAAGCGTAGCCATCGCCGCCTTCAGCCATAAAATCAGTCATTGCGACCCTGTAAATCCGATCATTTTTGAGTGGTGTGCGATTATTGCCGGTTTGTACCGCTGTTGCGGTATTTCCCTGCACCGTAAACCACAGACCGGACACCTGCAAAAAACCGCCGTCTTCATCTGCGTGGGTGCCCCGCACCGCCCTTTTTAGCATCTGACGAATATCAGCCCCGCTCAATTTCATCAGGACAATTTCATTGCTAAAAGGCATGGTTTTGTAGATGTCATTAAGGGTGATGGCGCCGGCATTGATGCTGGCCCTTAAAGCACCACTGTTGATGAGGGCAATATCGGCCCCGGTGTTTAACCGCATGATGTCGGCAACCCAGTTGCCCAAGTTTGTCTCCACATATCGAACCCGATGGCGCTTGGCGTCCAAAAAGACGTCCGTCTTTCCCACAACCTTCTTAAAATGGGCGCCCAGTTTTTCATCGTAACGCTTGACAATAGCGGCAATTTTCGGATCTGCGGCTATTTTGTTATCAACCGGCAAGTAAGCAAAAGAATCCAAACGCCCTTTTTTAGTAACCGCATCGACGGTTAGGTCGAGGCGTCCCAAATAACTCCCTTTTTCAAATGCCTGTAAAATAGGCACGTTTCCCACCTTGCGCAACGGCTGCATCAAAATCTGATCGTGGCCACCGATAATGGCCACAAGTCCCGGCACAGCCTTGGCAATTGCGCGATCCGTCTTGTGGCGACTGTGCGAAAGCAGTACTACCGGCCCCAGATGCTTGACCTGCTCAAAAGCTTTCTTGACACTAATGACTGCATCTAAAACGGTCAGGTCCTTGACATTTCCCGGTTTGGTGGTGGTGGCCAGATCGGCCGTGGTAATGCCAATTACGGTCAGCGCCACTGTTTTTGATATTGGAAATGACTTAAACGGCGCGCACACCAATTGGCCGGAGGCTTTATAGATGATATTGGCGCTTAAAAATGGGAATTGGGCCTCTTTTTTAAGGGCCACAAAATTATCGAACCCGAAATCAAATTCATGGTTGCCCACCGTCATGGCATCCACGCCCATGGCATTGAAACAAGCCACATCCGGCCGCCCCTTAAAGACCGTCGACATGGGCGTACCCTGTAAAATATCACCGGCGATAAGCACCAGGGTCTTAACGTTATGGTTTTGGTTGGCGGATTTTATCGATTTTATCAGAGTCACCATGCGTGCCACCCCGCCCACCTCAATCCGGCCCTGGTCGGTTTTGATGGTAAACGGTTCGAGATGACCGTGCATGTCGTTGAAAAACAAAATCGTTGCAGCCGTTTTTTCGGCTGCGTTGGCCAATGGCGCCATAACCAAAGCCAGAACCACCAACAAGGTGGCCATAATGCTTGGCCATCGTTTGCATCTCATCCGGAATGTCCCCTTTCTGCCGCTATCACAATTTTTGCAGACCACCATCAGTTTACATTTTCTGCAACAGCCCCTTAACCACATTGCCGTCAGCCCGGGCACCAAAATGCTTCATGATAACACGCATGGCCTGCATCTTGTTTCTAAAGCTTTCAAAATCGACATTTTCCGTAATCCAGGCTTCAATCTCACCCGGGCTGGCCATCTGAGGCAAATATGCGCTGACAATTTGCATAAATGCCGTATCACCGCTTTTACCCTGTTGGGCCTGTAATTCTTTTTCAGCCTTCACAAGTTTACGCAAAACCCCGATGACTTCATCGTCGCTTAATTCTTTGTGGTACAGGCGCGCAAATTCTCCCAGAATAACCCGTAGGGCGCTTTTGCGGTCTTCGTCCTTGGCTTTGATGGCGGCGGTCAAGTCGGTTTTTAGGCGTTTTTGTAGCGTCATCGGCAATCCTTTCGGTTAGCAAGTTGATCAAGGCGGTCGGCCAGACGCAATTTTACCACGATAAAATTGACCTGAACGTATATTAAACACGCGAATAGGTCATCGTCAAATATGCAGATAAGTTAATTTGAAAAATGGGTAGATTGGGTGGAGGACTTTTTGAATGGATTTTAAGGGTGCTCAGGTCAAGAGCGTCAAAAAATTGGTTTCCTGGAGGTATTCCCCCCGGCGGCCATAACCGCCGGGGGGATGGAAAATGTTACAAACTCTGATCAAAGACTTGGCGGTCGCCATACTCGGATTGTTTGCCGTTGTTCCATTGGGATACGGGTCTTAAATATCCTACCACGCGGCTGTATACTTCGCAGTTGCGAAAATTGGTTAAGCGCGGTTTTTTTGTAAAACAGGCGTCACATTTTAAAAATTGCTGCTGGGGCGCCGGTTCATAAACCGCACCGCCGGTGATTTGAAAGCCATCATCTGTGGCGGTTACAGCCACATTGACTTCGGTCTCACAGTCATGACAGCATCCTTCAAAACCAAATTGTCCATTTTCAGCATGTAAATCGTACAACTCGTGCAGACGCTCGACGCTCATTCCCATCTTGCTCTCCTTATCTAAAATCGTAAATGTGGAAACGATCCAGTGTCTGCCCCCAAAATGCATTTTTTAGCCATAAGTATATGTCGATTGCGCTTTTGAAACTCGCCGGAGGGGAACAACTTCTTAAAATCCCGAAAACCTTGAGTTTTCACTTAAAAAAAGCTTTTGTCTACACTATAGCTACCCCGCGACAAGTCGCAAAGGCTAATTCTACAATTTGGGGGTGGACACAAACAAAGCCAAACCTGGCCGACAAAATGCTATGATATAAGCTATATGCATCCTATATTGTATGTCAAGCTTGTTTACACACAATATGTGGTAGTCGCAAGTAATTAATTAACCCGCATCCGTTAAGCTGGCGTCTCAAATAACTTTGCCGACTGCTATCGACACTTTGTTAATTAGTTGGAACGTTAAACGTTAAATGATTCCTGCCGGCCATTTTTTGCTTGACAAAAATCGTGAAAAGATTATTATTCCGTGTTTTTAGTTTAGCGCATAAATGCATATTGAGGAGGCAGCCATGTACGCTGTTGTATCTACAGGGGGCAAACAATATAAGGTTGAAGAAGGCGACGTCCTGCGGGTGGAAAAACTGCCCGGCGATGTCGGTTCTGCGGTGGCCTTTGATAAAGTTTTAATGTTTTCTGACGGTGAAAACGCAAAAATCGGCACACCGACGGTTAGCGAGGCCTCGGTTACAGGCCACATCGTCGAGCAGGGCAGAGGCCCGAAAATCATCGTTTTTAAATACAAACGACGCAAACGCTATCGCCTCAAAAAAGGACATCGCCAGGCCTATACAGCCATAAAAATTGACAGCATAGCGGTTTAAGCCACAAGGCATCCTAACAAGCGATAAATTCTTAACCACGTCCGGGCAGTACCTTACGGCAGGCAAAGCGGCGTGGATATTTGGAGTATAAATCATGGCACATAAAAAAGCAGGCGGAAGTTCCAAAAACGGCCGCGACAGTAACGGACAACGACGTGGCGTCAAACGTTATGGCGGAGAGCCGGTCAAAGCAGGCAATATCCTGGTGCGTCAGCTGGGCACCCGAATCCATCCCGGCGAAAATGTCGGCATGGGCAGGGATTACACCTTGTTTGCCAAAATCGACGGCACCGTTACTTACGAACGTTTTGGGCGTACACGCAAAAAAGCCAGCGTTCATGCCGAGTGAAGTTTATTGACGAAGCCAGCATTACCGTGCAGTCGGGTAACGGCGGTAGGGGATGTGTCAGTTTCAGGCGTGAAAAATATATCCCCCGCGGTGGACCCGACGGCGGTGACGGCGGCAAAGGCGGCGATATAATTCTGGTCAGCTCTTCGCGCCGCCGGACCCTGCAGCAATTCCGCTATAAAAAAATCTTCAAAGCGCCCAACGGCGACCCCGGCGCAGGCAATAACAAATCCGGTAAAAACGGGGCTGACCTTGTTATCGAGGTTCCTGCCGGCACCCAGGTTACAGACCTTGAAACCGGACAGCGCATACAGGATTTTACCCAAATCGGTCAGACGTCTTGCCCGGCTATAGGCGGCCGTGGCGGGCAGGGCAACCGACGTTTCAAATCTTCGACGCATCGTGCCCCTCGTTTTGCGCAACCCGGTGAACCAAACCAGACCCTTTCCCTCAAGTTAGAGCTCAAGCTGCTCGCCGATGTCGGCCTGATCGGATTACCCAATGCCGGCAAGTCGACCCTGATCAGCGTTATTTCCGCGGCTCGGCCCAAGATCGCCGATTATCCCTTTACCACCATTACCCCCAATTTGGGTGTGGTGGCCGATGGTATCGATGAGCCTTTTGTGGTGGCCGACATTCCCGGATTGATTGCCGGGGCGCACCAGGGGGCAGGCTTAGGCATCCGCTTTTTAAAGCACATTGAACGCACAAAAGTGCTGGTCCATATGATCGATGCCGGTGAAATTGATCTTGAAGATCCTTTGGCAGACTATCACACTGTAAATCGCGAGCTTGCCAACTACGATACCGACTTAACGACCAAACCGCGGATTGTGGTTTTAAACAAGCTGGATCTGCCCCACGCCCAGGAAGCGGTCAAAGCCTTTGGCGCAGCGGCCGCCAGTGCGGGTTTTAATTTTATGACGATTTCGGCGGCAACAGGTCAGGGACTTGCCAAATTGAAAACCGCCATCGTTGATATTTTGGGCCAGAAAGATGAACCCTAAACGACAAGATGTTTTCAAATCGGTCAAACGGGTGGTTGTCAAAGTCGGCAGCGGACTTTTGACCGAGGCGGCCGGTTTGAATGTGGACCTGATTCATTCCATCAGCCGGCAGATCTGCAAGCTGATCGAAACCCGGCATGAAGTGGTACTGGTATCTTCCGGCGCCATGGCTTCGGGGCTGCGCAAGCTGGGTCTTGCCAAAAGACCTGATGAAATCCCCAAACGTCAGGCCATTGCCGCTGTGGGCCAGGCCGGTCTCATCATGACCTATGAAAAAAGTTTTGAGCGCTACGGCCGCAAAGTGGCCCAGATTCTATTGACCAGCGATGACGTGGTCAATCGCAAGCGCTATTTAAACGCCCGCAATACCCTTTATACCCTGCTGGACTGGCAGGTGGTGCCCATTATCAATGAAAACGATACGGTGCGCGTCGAAGAGATCAAACTGGGCGACAACGACAACCTGGCCGCGCTAATTACATTGCTGCTGGATGCCGACATGCTGATCAATCTGACCGATATTGATGGCCTTTACGATAAAGACCCCAGGACCAACAGCGACGCATCCTTGTTGCACACCATCAACACCATCAGCAAAGAGACCGAAGCGATGGCCAGCGGCATTCCCGGTCCGCTGGGCTTAGGCGGTATGCTCAGCAAAATCAAGGCTGCCAAAAAAGTGACCGCCGCCGGGATTCCCATGATGATCGCCAACGGGCACACGGATGACATCTTATTGAAACTTTTTGAGGGCGAACAGCTCGGCAGTTTTTTTGTACCCAAAAAGCAGCGCCTGGCCAGCCGCAAACGTTGGATCGCCTTCACTCTCAAGCCCAAAGGCACCATTTTTGTGGATGACGGTGCTGCCAAGGCGTTGGTCAAAGACGGCCGCAGCCTGTTGCCTTCGGGCATCACCAAAGTCGTTGGCGACTTCAAGGCCGGTGCGCCGGTAGAATGCAAGACCGATAGAGGTGAGACCATCGGGATGGGTCTTGTCAATTACAGCGTCGATGATATACAAAAGATCAAGGGTTTAAACTCCCGACAAATCAAAACCCGTCTGGGGAATAAACCTTATGATGAGATTATACACCGCAACAATCTGGTTTTAACATAGTGTTCACCCACAAACGGCATCTTTTGGCCCCTGACGGCGTTTTTCGCCATTTTGAAATCCTCAAAATAGGGAAGCTAATCCTGCGGTTTCAAAATCGCTCTTGCCTTGTCAGAAACCAAAATCTACCATTTGTGGATGAACACTATTCTAATAATGTGATACAGGGAAGCAAGGTATGTCCATAGAATCCGATATCAGAGAGATGGCCCAAAACGCGCGGCTGGCAGCCAAAGAAATGGCCCGCTGTGACACTGCCCGCAAAAATGATGTTTTGCATAAAATCGCCCAACGCCTGCAGACTCGGGCCGAAGAGATCAAAATTCAAAACCAAAAGGATTTAACCTATGGCCGCGACAAAGGTTTGAGTGCGGCCATGATTGATCGTTTAACCATTACCGATGCCACCATCGCCGCCATGATTCAGGGACTTAATGAAGTCGCCCAACA
>Ga0233431_1005702_pt1 | contig 11793 bp, 3 predicted proteins | sample SI_118_April2016_FD_179867 | JGI IMG/M metagenome (GOLD analysis project Ga0233431, IMG submission 179867) | Seawater microbial communities from Saanich Inlet, British Columbia, Canada - SI_118_April2016_200_MG | ecosystem: Environmental > Aquatic > Marine > Inlet | place: Canada: British...
GTTATGGTCTTCTGGAGATTACCAACCAAAAAGGCGTTCCCGCTGTGATGTTGACCGCACATGCTTTTACGCCGAGCAATCTGCTTCGATCCGTCGAAGAAGGTGCCGATTCATATTTGCCCAAAGAAGAAATGGCCAATATCGCCATTTTTCTAAATGATGTTCTGGAAGCCCATCAAAAGGGACAAGATCCCTGGGAACCCTGGCAGAATAAGTTGCCGACCTCATACTTTGAAAAAAGATGGGGTGTCCTGTCAAAGGACACGAACCAGGGTTTTTGGGATCAATTCAAAGCCAGCCTTAAGGAGAGAAAAAATAATTAGTTATAAACTAGTTTTTCCTTGACGCCTCATCCGTATTTCGCTAGAGTCCACCGTTGAAAAGGAGACCTTACTATCACCTAATCTTCAAGGTCGGCAGAGCAAACATGACCAGGAACTCCCATACGAGGTTTCACACCTTATCAACGGGTTCTCATGATCTTTTCACAAGGGATAAAGAAATAAAACGCCTCCATGTAAAAACACGGAGGCGTTTTTTATTTTTGTCATGACGTAGAACCCGGGTTTATCCTGGCTATCTTGTCCGGCAGGTCGATTTCCCTTCATTGTGGAGACGCCATGCTGATAGCAACGTTCAAGTCAAGACTCTGGATCAAAGGCATCTTTGTGGTGCTCCTGATTGTCGGTCTCTGTTCCCTCTCCATTGCGATCTATTGCATCCCCCTCACATGGCAGATTACCTACCGGATGGAGAAGAAATTCGCCATCTCTCAGCTGGATCGCGTGCTCAGTATGGTGGCGGTCAAGTACGCCGAAATGGAGCAATATCGGAAGTTTGCCATTCAGATGAAAAAGCAGGAAATGAAGGACATCGTCTCGGTGGTGTACGGGTATGTGAATACGGAATACAATGCGGCATTGAAAGAAAATGCCGAGGATGTAATCCGGATCCAGGACAGGGTTATCCGAAATGTTCGCAACATGCGGTATGGAAAAAACGATTATGTTTTTATTTCAGACTTCGATTACGTGATGATCTGCCATCCTGATGACAAACTTCACGGTAAAGATTGTTCCGGACTCCGGGGTTTCTACGGAAAATACATGGTCCGTTTAATGGTGGGTGAGGCGAGGATCATGGATGAGGCATTTATAAATTACTGGTGGCACCGGCTCGGAAAAAACAGACCTTCTGAAAAACTGGCTTATACCAGAGTCTTTCCGCCGTGGCACTGGGTTTTGGGAACCGGGATCTATATCGACGATATCGAGGAAGAGGTCGCCAGGAGGCAGAAAGCCCTCATCGGGGAATTACGAACCTTGATGAACCGGATTGTCATCGGCGAGACCGGTTATATGTATATCTTCGATTCCAAGATGAACATGATCATTCACCCCAACCCGAAACTGGAAGGGATCAACTTCGAGCATATTAAAAATCCCCTTACGGGGGAGTCCCTGGCCATTGAACTGGCGGCAACCGCTCATCAGGAAGATAATGAACTGGTCTACGTATGGGACCGTCCCACGGAACCGGGCAATTATGTGTATGACAAGATCAGTTGGGTCGCCTACTTTAAGGGTTTTGACTGGTATATCGGTTCGTCCGTCTATACCGATGAACTGTCCGATAACTCCAGACTGCTTGCCAAACGCATGCTGTTGAGCGCCATTATCGCGTTTATCGCCTCTCTTGTTCTCGGAGGCTTTTTCCTGAAACGGCTTCTCCGGCCCATCGAGCACCTTTCCAAGGTCGCGCTCCAGGTTCAGACAGGGGACCTGGAGATAAGGAGCGGTATTCAAAGGCATGATGAAATCGGCATCCTGGCCAACGAATTTGACACCATGGTTGAGCAACTGGCAAGGCATCACGAAAATCTCGAGCAGCTTGTGGACGAAAGGACCCGGGAACTGACCGAAGCGAACCGCAATCTTTCAGGCGAAATTGCCGAACGTAAACAGGCGGAGAAGGCGTTCCTGGAAAGCGAGGCGCGGTTCAGGCTCCTCATCGAGAAAGCACCCCTGGGCATTGCCATGATTCGGGGTAACGGCGAATGGGCGTACATCAATGCCAATTTCACTGATATGTTCGGTTATGTGCACGAAGATGTTCCCACCGGTCGTGACTGGCTCCGCAGGGCTTTTCCGGACCCAACCTTTCGTAAGGCGGTTGTATCGGATTGGCAGGTCTCCCTGGAGGCCGTAAAATCAGGTGAAATTGTCACCCGAACATTTGAAGTGACCTGCAAAGACGGCTCAAAAAAAATGGTCCTTTTCTGGCATGTGGCATTGAGCAAAGGCGATAATATGTTGATTCAGGAAGACATTACGGAGAGTCATTATGCTCAAGAGATGCTCAAACGGCACAATGAATATCTGTCCGCCCTTCACCAGACCACGCTGGGTCTCATTGGGCGCCGGGAACTGACCGATTTGCTGGAGACCCTCATCCAACGGGCTGCACAGCTACTGAACACAACGGACGGCCTTTTCTATCTGGCGGATCCCGGATCAGATGATATGGAACTAAAGGTGGGCATCGGGTGCTTTGTGAAGTATATCGGCATGAGACAGGTGTCGGGTGAAGGTCTATGTGGAAAAGTGTGGCAGACAGGAGAACCGATGGTGATTGACGATTATTCCACATGGTCGGGACAAAGTGAAAAGATGAAAGACGACGCTTTCGGCGCCGCAATCGCCGTCCCGCTTAAGTCCGACGGACAGGTCTCCGGTGTTATTGCTATCGCGAGTTCCCGGGCGGACCGAACCTTTGGGGATGAAGATGTTGAGATGTTAACCCGTTTCGCCGGGATCGCGTCCATTGCCCTGGACAATGCCCTTCTGTACCAGACCACCCGTGAGGCCAGGGAAGCGGCAGAAGCCGCCAATCGGGCCAAAAGTGATTTTCTGGCCAGTATGAGCCATGAGATCCGAACGCCCATGAACGCCATCCTGGGGATGGCCGAGCTTCTTTCCGAGTCTCCGCTCAATCCCGAACAGCAGAAATATGTCCGCATATCCCGCAATTCGGGGCAGGGTCTCCTCGATATCATCAATGACATCCTGGATATTTCCAAGGTGGAGGCGGGCCAACTGGTGCTGGAGCACACCTCCTTTGATTTGCGGGAGGTCATTGAAGGGACCTGCGAATTGATGGCCCTCAAGACCGATGAAAAAGGACTTGAACTTATCTGCCGGGTTGCGCCGGATGTTCCCGGTTACCTTATGGGTGATCCGGTCCGCTTACGCCAGATACTGATTAATCTATTGGGAAACGCGGTCAAATTTACCCACGAAGGGGAAATTGTTCTTGAATGCGGATTGCGGAATGCGGATTGCGGAACGGTGCGCTTAACAACTCAAGTCCGGGATTCGGAATCCGAAAGGGAAGAGGTGGCGCTTCAGTTCTCAGTCCGGGATACCGGCATCGGAATCCCCGAAGCCAAGCAAAAAGCCGTCTTCGAGCGTTTCACCCAGGCCGATTCCTCTACCACCCGGGAGTATGGCGGAACGGGTCTCGGCCTCAACATCTGCCAGCGGCTGGTGGAGTTGATGGATGGGGAGATCTGGGTGGAGGGAAAGGAAGGGGAGGGAAGTACTTTTGCTTTTACCGCCCGCTTCGGCATTGACAAGACCCCCCGAGACAGAAAAAAACCGAAAGAGGTCGCGCAGGATCAAAAGATGGAAACACCTTCCGAAGTCCATCCCCTGCGTATCCTTCTGGTGGAAGACGCCAAAGAAAACCGGATTGTGGTCAAGGCCTTTCTAAAGAAGACCCCCCATGCCATTGATGTGGCTGAAAACGGCAGGATCGGCGTTGATAAATTCCTGTCAGGAGAATATGACCTGATATTGATGGACATGCGCATGCCGGTCATGGATGGCTATACCGCCACCGGGGAGATCCGGAAATGGGAAAAGGCGCACAAAAAAGACCCTATCCCGATTATTGCGCTCACGGCTCACGCCCTCAGGGAGGACAAGCAGAAATGCCTCGATGCGGGCTGCACCGATTATTTACCCAAGCCTTTAAAAAAGCAGGATCTCCTGGATAAAGTTGGAGAATATTCCGGAGAGGCTGGATAAGGACAGGAGGAAAATTAGATGGAAGAAGAAAGAATCGTGGTTCATGCAGACCCCGATATCGCCGATGAGATCCCCTGGTATCTGGGACAGGTAAAGGAATATACGGAAGCCATCGAAAAGGCCATGGGAGAGAATGACTTTGAAACCATCGAGGATGCGGGGCATCGCATGAAAGGAACCGGAGAGGCTTTTGGGTTTGATGCCGTTTCGGAGATGGGAAAGTCCATTGAAATGGCCGCCAAAGAAAAGGATCTTGATGAAATCCGGAAAAGCGTCAGGGAACTTGCAGAATATATTGAAGTGGTAGAAGTGGTTTACGAATAATTGCGGTACCGAGGATGCGCCATGAAACGGAAAAAACTTGGCGAGATACTTCAGGAAGCCGGACTGGTCAATGAGGATCAGATTCAGAAGGCCCTGAAGATCGCAAAACAGACCGGAAAACGCATCGGGAAAATATTGATTGAGATGGAATGGGTGTCCGAGGTGGATATCTGTCAGACGCTCTCCAAACAGCTCGGCATTCCCATGATCAGCTTGAAAAACAAGAAAATCGATCCGAAGGTGTTGGGTCTACTCCCCGCAAAGCTTTGTTTCAAAAGGCGGTTGATCCCCCTGATTGTGAAAGATCGCAGTCTTGTTGTCGCTATGAATAACCCCATCGACTACGAAGCCATGGACGAAGTCTCCTTTGCTTCCGGGCATCGCGTTCGCGTGGTGGTGGCTTTGGAACAGGACATTCTGGATATCCTGGTCCGTTCCTATCCCCCCGGCGAAGATTACATGGAGGATACTGAAACGGGCGAATACCGGGTCGATCTCGTCAATGTTATCGAGGAAATCAGGGATTCCGGAGATATCAGCCCCGAGAAGCTGGAAAAGGCGGCCAAGGGCGGTGTCATCCGTCAATTGACCAACGGCATTATTTTAGGTGCCGTCAGGAAAAGGGCCAGCGACATTCACATCGAACCCCAGGAAGATGATGTGGCCGTGCGGTATCGTATCGACGGAATGTTGCGGGACATTATGGCGTTCGACAAGAGCGCCCAGGCCGCGGTTGTTTCCAGAATCAAGATCATGGCCAACCTGGACATTACCATCCGTGCAAAACCCCAGGACGGCAGTTCACGGGTGAGGATTGGTGAAAATGTTTTCGATCTTCGCATCTCTTTTCTGCCCACGTTTTTTGGGGAAAAGGTGGTCATCCGGGTCCTTGAAAGTCAGGGCAGTATGGCGCTTGCAGGCCTTGGCATGCGGGAGAAGGACCTGGCGGAATTTGAGCGTTTGTTGTCCATGCCCCAGGGGTTGATCCTGGTGACCGGTCCCACGGGAAGCGGGAAAACAACAACCCTTTATGCCGTTTTACAACGTCTTCTGTCGCCGGAAATCAATATTGTGACCATCGAAGATCCCATCGAATACTCCGTCCACGGTATCAACCAGGTCCAGGTGAACCCGGCAAGGGGCCTGACCTTTGCAAAAGGTCTCAGGTCCCTGCTCCGTCAGGACCCCAATGTGGTGATGATCGGAGAGATCCGGGATCTCGAAACCGCCACCATCGCCCTTCAGGCCGCTCAGACGGGCCACCTGGTGTTGAGCACCCTTCACACCAATGATGCCGTCGGGGCCGTTACCCGCCTCAAAGACATCGGCATTGAGCCCTATGTCATCGCTGCCAGCCTCACGGGTGTTGTTGCCCAACGCCTGGTTCGAAAAATTCATGGCGAGTGCAGCGCCGTTACGGAGGTCAGTTCCACATTGCTAACGCGCTTCGGGGGCAGTTCTTTTCATGAATTCAAGAAGGGTAAAGGGTGCGTTGAGTGTCAGGGGACCGGATATAAAGGGAGGATGGGTGTCTATGAATTACTGGTGGTCAATGATGAAATCGGTAACTTGATCAGCGAAGGGGGGACTGACAGAGAAATCCTTCAGGCGGCCCGCAGGACCGGTATGAAATCCATGCCGGAAGATGGATTTGAAAAAGCCGGTCAAGGCGTCACCACCCTTGAAGAACTCATGCGGACGGTACCCCCCACGGATACTTGTCCCGTCGGTTCATTGCCGTCCAAACCGGAGCGCCGGACCGATCTTAAACAGCCCTCCGGGCCGCAAGAAGTTTCTCCACCATCCGTCGCTGCTTCATCAGGAATTCGGCGCGACAGGATCATGTTTGTGGATGATGACGAGGCCATGAGGCGGTACGCGGCGAGGATCCTGAAATCCGAATATTATGAAGTGATCCCCGCCGTGAACGGGAAAGACGCGTTGAACAGAATTTTCGAAAATCCTCCGGACCTGATTGTGGTGGATTACAAGATGCCCGAAATGAATGGGCTTGAATTTATCGAGAAACTCAAAGGCCATTCTCACCTGAGCCGCATTCCAACCATCATGCTCACCTCAACGGATACGGAGGAGACGGAGATCAAGGCCCTTGACGTGGGCGCCGATGACTGGATTCAGAAACCGATTCACAAGGCAAGGCTGCTGGCACGGATCAAACGTCTTTTGAAATCGAAGCCTTCCTAAATGCTAATCAGTGTAAGGACCTGTTTAAATGGAATAAGCGATGATCTCGATTCCGGGCTATGACGTCAACGAAAAGGTATATGAAGGCACGGATTCGCTCGTATACCGCGGACAACGAAAGTCGGATAAAAAACCTGTCGTTTTAAAGCTGCTCAACAAGACCTACCCCACGCCCATAGAGCTTGCCCGCTTCAATCACGAATACAGGATTTCCGCTTCATTGAATTTGGAGGGAGTTGTTCGGGTCCATGGTCTGGAAAAGTCCGGCAACAGCCTGGTCATGGTCCTGGAGGATTTCGGCGGTGAATCTTTAGACCGGATCATTGCGTCAGGCCCATTAACTCTGACCGATTTTTTCACCCTGAGCATCCGGCTTGCAGATATCCTGGGACGGATTCACCAGCATAGTGTGATGCACAAGGATATCAACCCATCCAATATCGTCTGGAATCCAAAAGCTGATCAGGTCAAAATCATTGATTTTGGTATTGCCACCGAGTTGTCGCGGGAAAACCTTAAAGATTGCAATTCCGATATCCTGGAAGGGACCCTGCGCTATATGTCGCCGGAACAGACCGGCCGAATGAACCGGGAGGTGGATTACCGGACGGATTTTTACTCTCTGGGGATCACCTTTTACGAGCTTCTCACCGGCATCCTCCCGTTTCATGCGGAAGATAAGATGGGGTGGGTCCATTGCCATATGGCGAGAGCCCCCATCGAACCCCGCACAGTCAATCCTGAAATCCCGGAAGCGATCCCGGAAATTCTTTATAAACTCCTGGCGAAAAACGCAGAGGATCGTTATCAGAGCGTGCTCGGTTTGACAAGAGACCTGGAAGCATGCCGGAAACAGTGGCAAGACAAAGGGCTGATTCAAGACTTCAGGCCGGGTGAATGGGATGTGTCCGAGAGGTTTCAGGTTTCCCAAAAGCTTTATGGCCGTGAGCAGGAAGTGGCTGCCCTGATGGATGCGTTTGAAACGGTTTCACAGGGTCATACGCAATGGATGTTGGTGGCCGGTTATTCCGGTGTGGGGAAAACATCCCTGGTCCAGGAGATTCAAAAGCCGATTGCGGAAAAGCAAGGCTATTTCATTGAAGGGAAATTTGATCAGTTCCAGGCAAATATTCCCTACAGCGCCCTTTCCCAGGCATTCCAAGGATTGATGCGACAGCTTCTCAGCGAGCCCGGCGATCGCCTGGAAAATTGGAAAAAGAGGTTGCTTGAAGCCTTGGGTCCCAATGGTCAGATCATCATTGAACTTGTTCCTGAACTGGAGCGTATCATCGGCAAACAGCCGCCCGTACAGGAGTTGAATCCCACCGAGGCCCAGAACCGTTTCCAGATGACGTTTCGCAATTTTGTCAAAGCATTTGCCCGAAGAGAGCACCCCCTGGTGATTTTTTTTGATGACTTGCAATGGAGCGATGTGCCAACTCTCAAATCCATCGAGAGTTTCATGGGTACCGCGGAAATTCGGCATCTCTTGTTGATCGGCGCTTACCGGGACAATGAAGTGCATGACGGGCATCCCTTGATGATGACCATCGATGAAGTCCAAAAGTGTGAAACAACCTCAAACAGATTGCTTCTGCAATTATTTCTCGATCCCCTCGGCCTGTCCACCGTTAGCCGGATTGTTACCGATACCCTGCATTGTGAAACCGAACGTAGCCGACCTTTAGCGAAGCTGATATTCAAAAAGACAAATGGCAATCCCTTTTTCGTCAATGAATTGCTCAAGAATCTATACCGGGAAAACTGTTTTCGTTTTGTCCATGCAAAGGGACATTGGGATTGGGAACTGGAAAAAATCGAGAGAATGGGGATCAGTGAGAACGTTGTGGAACTCATGATCAATCGTCTCAAGAAACTGCCGGCGGATACCCAAGAATCTCTTCAAATGGCTTCCTGTATCGGGAGTAACTTTGATTTGAAAACCCTTTCGCTCATAGAGGAACGATCCTTCTCCCGGACCGCCCGGGTTCTCTGGGAGGCAGTGAAACAGGAGGTCATTTTGCCTTTGGGCGATCAATACCACTTGGCTCACACAATGGCCCCCTACGATCAGGGGGTTGAAACCACTGCCTGCGGAGATCTTTCGGCACCCGTTCTGACTCCCGGCAAGCCGGACCAAAGGCCTGATTTCGAGGTCGGCTACCGGTTTCAGCACGATCGGGTTCAGCAGGCCGCCTACGCCCTGATCGCGGATGAGCGTAAGAATGAGGTTCATTTACAAATTGGCCGGTTAATACTGCGCGACACCCAGGCGGCGGAGTTGGAAGAAAAAGTGATCGAAATTGTTCGGCAGTTGAACGAAGGCCGAACGTTGATTGAAGATGATAAGGAGCGGGAAGAGGCGGCGCGGTTGAATCTAATGGCAGGCAAAAAGGCCAAAGCGTCCATCGCCTACCGGCCGGCCCTTCAATATTTTACCACGGCCATGGAATTGCTGCCCCCCAATCCATGGGAAAAAGAATACAATTTGACTTTCGAAATTTTTAAAGTCTCTGCAGAGTGCGCCTATCTTTGTGGCGAGGTCGATTTGGGGGAAACACAAAGTGACACCCTGCTGGCACATGCCAAGACCCGGTTGGAAAAAGCTGAAATTTTTCGTATGCGGTTGATCCAGTATACCATCCTCGGGAAACTGGAACGTACAATTCAACAAGCGAATAGCGGATTGTCCCTTTTGGGCATTAGAATACCTGCCGAGGGGACCAAATTTGCGGTCCTAAAGGAGGCCATGTGGGCAAAATGGACTTTGGGCAGGCGCCGAATTGCCGATCTCATCCATATGCCCTTGCTTTCAGATCCGCAGAAACAGCTCGCTTTCAGGATTATGGCGGAAATGGGACCCGCTTTATACCTGAAGGGCGATGACAATTCCATGGCTTTGGTAGGCTTAAAGCAGGCGCGATTTTCCATGCGCCATGGACACTCACTCTCGTCCAGCTATGCCTATGTTTATTACAGTGTGATTCTGGGCTTCATCCTGGGGAATTTGAAGTCGGCATATGAATTCGGAAAACTGGGCCTAAAACTAAACGAGCGTTTCGACAGCATCGAAATGCGCTGTAAAACCCAGTGTATCTATGGCATGTTTATTCATCATTGGAATCATCACTGGAAAACCCTTGAGCCCCAATTAGAGCAGGCGGTTGAATGGGGACTGCATTCCGGAGAGTTCCAGCACACCGCCTATGCAGCCCTTTTCTTCCCTGCCTGGAGCAGTCAAACACACATTGTGTCCGCGCTCCGGCAAACCCGGAAAAGTCTCTCGGTCATCGCTGAAACCCGGTCTCCGTTCATATGGGATATGGCTAAAATTTGGCACCAGTTTCTCCAGAACATGGCGGGAGGAACCCGGGACCGTTTTTCATTCAGCGACGACGAATTTGAGGAAAGCGAATGTCTGGAACGAACCACGCAACATTCTACGGGAATGGCCATCTATTACATTTTCAAAACCCGCATGTTTTTCATGTATGGCAATATTGCCGAGGCGTTGCAGCACTTGACCCATGCCGACAAATGGATTCACGCCCTTGTTTCGACGACATTTAACGTGGATTTTTGCTTCTTTGCCTTTTTGACCTTGGCGGCGCAGCCGACAGAAGTGAAAGGGTTTAAAAAGTGCTCAATCCGCCGGCGCCTTCGCCGGGAATACCGTCGAATGCGTAAATGGTCGGAACACTGCCCGGTGAATTTTCTTCACAAAAAACTGCTGATGGAGGCTGAGCTGGCACGTCTGGCGAGGAAAGATCAGGCTGCTCAAGACCTCTATGACGAGTCTATAAGAACGGCGCGTGAAAATGAGTATCTCTGCGATGAAGCCCTGGCAAATGAGCTGGCGGCCAAATGCTTCCTGGCGCAAGAGAAAGAGAAAATTGCGGGTCTCTATATGAAAGAGGCCCGTTATCTCTATACCCGCTGGGGGGCGAGCGCCAAGGTTGAGGATTTGGACGAAAAATACGGTCATTTATTAATGGAAAGGCCCAAAAGAAAAGATGCTGCCGGCAAGGCAGGGCAGGCTTCAGACACGGGTAGCTCAAAAACATCTTCCGATATACTGGATCTGACCTCGGTCCTGAAGGCCTCGCAGGTCATTTCCGGTGAAATCATCATGGATCGGCTGCTGAAGCAGCTGATGCTGATTCTGATCGAAAACGCCGGCGCTCAGAAAGGGTGCCTGATCCTTGAAAGAGAAGGCATATTAATGATCGAGGCCCGCACCGATACGGACGATAATGAAAAAATCGTGCTGGCACCCCTTCCAATGGATGCATACAAAGAGCTTTCCCCGGCCATTGTTCGTTACGTTATCAGAACCGATGAGAGTGTTATCCTGGATGATGCTTCCAATGAGGGCCTTTTTACCGGGGACGACTATGTTCGAGAAAGGAAGCCAAAGTCGCTCCTTTGTATCCCCATAAAACACCATGGCAAACTTGTCTCCGTGTTATATCTGGAGAATAACCATGCCATCGGAGCCTTCACATCCGACAGAGTGGATGTGCTGCGGACCCTCACCGCGCAGGCCGCCATATCCATTGATAACGCCAACACCTATAACAGGCTTTCCGAATCTGAAAGGAGATACCGGGCCCTTTTTGAAAATGCTGTTGAGGGGATATCCCACTCGACACCCGATGGTAGTATCCTCATGGCCAACCCGGCCCTTGCGCGGATTCTCGGCTACGACTCGCCGGATGATTTGATCTCCTCGGTCACCGATCTTGCAGCAATGACCTATGTCCGTCCTGAAGAGCGAAAAAGACTTCAGCGTATGGTTGAACAGGAGGGTCAGGCTCTCGGGTTTGAAACCGAACGGTACCGAAAGGACGGGAGTGTGGTCTGGGTCTCCGTTAACTCGCGAACTGTCCATGATTCCGACGGCAACCTCCTTTATTATGAAAATCTTATTACGGACATAACCCACCGTAAGGAGGCCGAGCAGGCCCTCCAGGAGAGCCTGGAACGTTATAAGCTCCTGATGGAGTCCTCTCCCGTGCCCATAACGGCTTACGACCAGGAAGGGAAGGTCACCTATGTCAACCCTGCTTTTACAGAGCTCTTTGGATGGTCGTTCGAGGAGCTGGTTGGAAAACGCCTGGATTTCGTTCCTCCCCATGAGGCTGAAAAGACTCTGGATGCGGTGAAGCGCACTGTG
>Ga0233431_1005709_pt1 | contig 11782 bp, 16 predicted proteins | sample SI_118_April2016_FD_179867 | JGI IMG/M metagenome (GOLD analysis project Ga0233431, IMG submission 179867) | Seawater microbial communities from Saanich Inlet, British Columbia, Canada - SI_118_April2016_200_MG | ecosystem: Environmental > Aquatic > Marine > Inlet | place: Canada: British...
AATCTAAATGATAATTGTATAAAAAAAGTGATTGGAAGTCTAGAAAAGAAATTGCCTTTTGATGATCAAAGCTTTAGTTCAATTACTGCAATTTTTGTTCTGAATTATGTAAAGAAAGTTAATTCTTTGTTGAAAGAGATTTATCGGATTTTAGCAGCTAATGGGAAATTTATTGCTATTTTAGGCTGCAATGGAGTTAATGAATGGCAAGCAACCCAAGAAATAAATAAGTTTGACTTAGCTTCTTGGAAGAAAGAGTTTTCAAGTACTGGATTTAAAGTTAAGTTCTCAGAAAAACAAGGATTGTGGTTCTTTGTGTGTGAAAAACAAAAAGATTATTAAATAAAAAAGTTATCTATAAGTTATAAAGAGGTATTTAGATATATGGTAGAAAGTTTTTTTCATGGTCCTGGATTACAATTAAGGTCTGATTTACTAAAAGAGTTTGGATTTAAGGAAGAACAGACTGAAGTTAATAGAGAGCAGTATGGTAATACTGGATTTCCCGTACCAAAAAAAGCATACCGTCTTTCTTTAGAGATGAATGACTTAAGTTTGGAAGAACCTTACTTTTGGGTTTTAGAAGAATTTAAAACAAATTTTAAGATTATTGAAAAATTAGAAGATTCTTTTGCTGCTGCAGAAAATTCTGCATTCTTTGGAGTTACTCAAATGCGTTTAGGTGGACAACAAGATAAGGTTTCACAATTTTTAGCAACCACTGGAAAAATGATTAAAGAACTTTTCCAAATGGTAAGGGAGTTAAGGATTATTGATGAGCGATTAGAATATTACCAGGAAAGTGATGAACAAGGAGATAAGGACATTGGTGCTAGGAGTAAAGCAGCCGAAGTAACTTTAAAGGGTATGTTCATCGATTTAGTTCAAGGAGGTGCTAAAAGTGCGGCATCAGTTTTTGGTATGGCTCGAGAATTAGAATTTATAACTCTTCCAGATTTGTTCTTTGACACTCCACCATTACTTAATACTGCGGAATTAGATCGTCATGTTGAAGGGTTAAGAAAAGATTTTAACGAGAATGTTTTGAGGGTTCTTAGTCGTCATTTAAGACAATTTATGGAGTGGAAAAAAAGAACTTATAGTGAACATCAAACACGTAGAAAATTCATGTTACAATATTTGTTGCAACATTTTGAAATTATTAAAATGTATATCAGTTGGATAAAACCTTATTTACGTCATGTGGCTCGTTTAAGTATGAAAGAAAGAAATATGAGTTCTGCTGATTTGATTTCAGCGTTTGAAGGTAGTATTTTAGATATTGAAATATTAGCAAGACATAGGCAACCAGTTGGTAAGACTGGAGCAAATGCTTGTATCCTTGGCACATTTACTTATAGGACGCGGCCAGAGATGAAGGTTGTACAAGAAGGGTACCAAAGAGGGCCAGTTCATGTAGGAAGATTTGAAATGAACTTTAGAGTTTATTGTTGGACTGATCAAGATGTTGAAAAATATAGGAAATTGAAAGAAAAAGAAATGATGATGTTAATTGGAGATGTTTCTGAGTCTGTACGTCATGCTATGGAATCTCTTGGGGAAGAATTGGATATCTATTTGGCGGAAGCAAGAGGCTCAACTGAACTTAAAACAAAGGGAAGTTCTTTTGAAAAGAAACAAAAATCTATGTTTAATAATTTCTTTGCAACTTTTTACACTCCTAAATCTAAACAGAAGAAGGACACCCTGGCGGAAGATATATTGAAAGCGCGAAAAATTGCCAACAGTAAACCTATGTTGGGACATGCTAATTTCTATGCTTTCAATACATTTAAGAATTTTAAGAAGTCACATCGTATGATTGCTTGGTAAATTATTTATATCTGTTCTGTTTATGTGTTAAATATGGCTAAAGATGATCTAAGAAATCTTCCTCCGGAAGAAAGAATAAAAATTCTTAAAAAGTTGGAAGAAGAAAAGAAGAAAGAAATAATTGAAGCTGAAAAAGCCATAAAAGAATCTCAAGATGAATTAACTGAAAGAAAAAAATGGGAGGATAAAGTTCCCATCCCACAAATGTCTAAAGATGATTTTAGCGGTATGAGTTTGGATGAGGCTAAAGTTCAAGAAGCTCATAAAGGTAAGAAAAGCAAGTTTTCTAATTCTAAAGAAAAAGGAACGAAAGAAAAATCATTGAAAGAAGTTTTAACTCCAAAATTGAGTAGTGAGGAAGTTAGTTTAGAAGATCTAGCAAGAGAACATGTTGAATTGCCTCCAGAAGTTATGAATTCTCAATACGCGATGCAATTATCTCAACAGCCAATGGAAAATCTTTATCATGAAATTTCCGGAATTAAAAGCGCAGTTGAGGATAAAGGTTATATCTCACCAGAAGAAGAAAAAAGAGTGAATTACTTAGCCTCTGCCGTTGAAAAGAAAGTTGAAGCGGGAGAAGATGGAAAGTATTCTTTTACTGAAGATGTTGCTAAAGCTGCTAATTTGACTCGAGCAATTAGTGCTAATTTACGTGGTTTGTATAAATCTGGTGGTAATACTGGTTACCAAAATTAATGTTTATACATTAGGTTTGTGGTGTAACTTATTGCACTACCTATTCTCTCAACAATGACACCTGCAGCAATTGTTAGTGGTATTCCAAAAGGGAATAATGTAGTTGCATAATCTTTAATTTCGTGGCTGTTTAGAGCCAAGTCTGTTGCGGTTGCAGTTGCTAAGGCTCCCAATGTTACAGTTGCAACTACTTCACAAATTGTTTTTTCTAAACGTCTTTCATTAGTCATCTTGCGCTTCAGAAATGGAGTTATTATAAAAGTTATGGTTTTTAATTTTTAGTTATGTGAAGGAACTTTTATATACCTGAAAACATTCTTTTAATTAAAAGATGGTAGATTTTGGATCTAGTTTTGCTACTGGCTATGCTATGCCTATGGATAGAGAATATGGTGGCTCTAGCCCTTCTCCAAATAATAAGTCCACTAATGATGTTGGAGTGGGAATTGGTGATGTTGGAATGAGTATGGGGCTGGGTCCAGTTCCGAATGTTCAAGCTGTAGGAGCAAAGATGCGAGCAGGAGCAAAAACTGTTGAACTTGGTTTCATGGGGCAAGGTAAAGGCTCTGGACAAGGTCATACTCCTGGAATGTATGGTAAGTTACAAAGACAAGCTTTACGTGAAATGCAAACTTCAAGCAGAACGGACTTCACTACACATGCAACTGTTGGAGTAATGGGTTTAGCTGGTATGGATCAGCAAGGTAATTTTTCTAAACAAAATCGAAACATGGCAGTTGATGAAATTAAAAGAGCTGTTGATTTTGCTGCTGATGTGGCTCGTGGTGGTCCGGTAGTTGTTCATACTGGAGAATTCCAACGTCCATTAGTTGATGCTGATTGGAACGAAGGAAATAAATTTAAAATGTATGATGAGGAAGAAGAAAGGGCAACTTATCGTGTAGTAGACTCAAGAACAGGTGCTGTGATTCAAGAAGCTCGTAAAAACAGAAGAGTTGCACGTCCTATTTGGAATACTGCTGAAGAAGGTATTGAATATACTGATTTTGATGGAAGTAAGAAAAAGGCAAGTCACGAATATGATGCTTATGGTAGATTAATTTATATGGATTATTTTGGCAATAGACTTCCCGATGAAAAGAGGGTTCCTAAATTTGATAAGGAAACAAATCATTTTGAAGCTAGACAAATGGATTGGGAAGATTTAAAGGATGAAGCAGTGCAAATGACTATGCGAGCAAGAGAAGTTTGGCGTGGTTGGAAAAAAGGAGAAGTTAGTAATGATGAATTTAATTCTTCTTATTGGAAAAGATTTGCAAATACTTCTGATGAAGCGACAATTAAAGTTAAACCTGAAGAAGCTTATATTATTTCTACATTAGAGACCAATGCAGCTAATAGTCGTGGATGGGCTTACCAATATGGTTCTGATTTCGATGAGACAGTTAATAATATTAAACGAATGAGGGAAGCAAAAAAGTTTTATGATAAGCTCGAGGATGCTACCGATGAAGAAGAGAAGTGGAAATTAAAACAGGAATTGCGGTCTAGATACAGCGATTTGGTTCCTCCTGAGAGTAAGTATCCTTCAGAAATTCTCAAAGAAAGTATTAATCAAGCAGAAGCAAGAATGAAACAGGCACAAGAAGCTTCAGCGGGTCAATGGGCTCAAGCAGAAGAATCAATTGAAACAATTCGGCATGTAGAGACTGCAGAATCTTATGCGCTTAAGGAAGCATATGATGCTTATGCTCAAGCAGGAATGAATGCTATGGAGAAAACTAAACAATTGAATCAAAAAGGTCAACTTAAAAAGCCAATTTCAATTGCTATGGAAAACCTTTTTCCTGAAAGTTATGGTTCACATCCTGATGAGTTGATTAGTTTAGTTAAAGGTGGCCGAGAACGGATGTCTAAGATGTTACAACAGAGAGGGTTATCTGAAAAGCAAGCTAGGGAAAGAGCTAAAGAACATATTACTGCAACTTTTGATACTGGGCATTTCAACATGTGGAGAAAATATTGGCGTGGTGATTCTGGAAAAAGTTTGGAACAAAACGATAATGATTTTAATAAATGGGCTTTAAAGAAGGTTGAGAACTTAGCTAAAAGTGGGGTTGTTAGCCATTTACATATTGTAGATAATTATGGTTATCAAGATGATCACTTGGCTCCGGGAGAAGGAAACACTCCAATTAAGGAGATGGTTCAAATCTTTAAGAAGAATGGTTACAAAGGAGAATTAATTGTAGAACCTGGTGCGGATTATACTACAGATGTTTCTGGGTTCCATAGTGTAATGAAATCTTGGAAATTGTTTGGAAGTGGAATTTATGGTGCTTCAGGTGCTGCTCCACGAGCTGCTTGGAGTGGAGTACAACACGGTTATTTTGGTCAAAATCAACCTCCTTACTTTACCTTTGGCGGATATTCACCTTCAGAAGATTGGACTCTTTGGAGTGGAGTACCTTTAGAGTAAAGTTAAAATCCGAGCCGAGAGGGCTCGGGAAAAGAAGGGCATTGTGTGTTTTCTAGAATTTTTAAGCGTAAAGGAGGTGTTTTTAAGCTTAATATATTGTGAAAAGTAATTTGTTTATAAATCAACAATGAAAAGGACGTAAAGAAGGAAGATTAAGAATAAAAATCCGTAAAGTTTTTAAAAGAGAACATTAATTTATTACTCTGGAGTGAGGGGTTATCAATGTATCAATTATTTTTTACACCTGAATGGTTTAACGGATTTGATCTAGTTTTTGAAGCTATCATACTAATTATTGCACTTCTTATTGCGGCTTATAGTTGGAAAGCATACAAATTTAGTCAAGAAAACAAGTTTGCTTATTTTTCACTTGCTTTTGTAACTGTGGCATTAAGCTTTATGTTTAAGATATTTACATATGGAGTTTTATACTTTTCTCCAGTAAGAGAAGTAACTGCAACAGTACTTAAACCATTAACCGGAAGTGGATTACAATTTGCAGATTTATTTTATAGATCCGCATTTTTTGCACAAATGTTTTTGATGTTGGTTGCATTATTGTTAATATTCTTTGTAGCTCAGAAATCTCGAGATAGATTAACAAAGTTGTATGAAGTTAGTCAAATGGCTTTATTTGTTTACTTAATCTTCTTGATTTCATTTATCGCTAATTTCAAGTATGTTGTTTTTTACTTAACTGGGACAGTTATTTTGGGATTGATTGTAGTTCAGTACTATAAAAATTATTTAAACGCAAATAAAAACAAAAATACCTTTAATGTCATGTTAGGTTTCTTATTTATTTTAATTGGCAATATATTCTTTGTATTTGTTTACTTGTATAATCAACTTTATGTTTTTGGAGAATTGTTTATGTTGGTGGGTTTTTTAATTTTGTTAAGAACTTACAGAAAAATTAAAAGAAGGTCAAATCATGAGTAATAAAAGAAGATCAAGATTGGAACTGATTTATGATATCCTTTTATCTATTCAAAACAAAGGTGGCACTATAAAACCAACTCATTTAATGTATAAATCAAATTTATCACACAAATTGTTAAACAACTATTTAGAAGAACTTATTGGAAAAGAGCTTATTCTTATTGAAGAAATTCCTTCTAGAAAGAAGAAAGTTCCTTCAAAAGTAATTAACTTAACTGATAAAGGATCTGGGTTTTTAGCAGAGTATCGTAGAATGCGAGAATTCACAGATGCTTTTGGATTGTGATATTTCTTAGAAAGGTTATTTAAGTTTCGTTTCGTTTATCTGTAAAATGTCTAAAATAATTGTTGGAGTGGATGAAGCTGGTCGTGGACCAGTTCTTGGACCTTTAGTTATGGTAGCTGTAGCAGTTTCTGAAGATAAGATCAAGAAATTAGAATGGATGGGTGTTAAAGATTCTAAGTTGCTTAGTTCTTCTGTTCGAGAAGAAATATTTGAACAATTAAGGGATGTTATAGATGACTTTAGGATTGAAGTTGTGGAACCAGATGCAATTGATCTTTCTTTAGAGGAAGAAGAAAGTAACTTAAATTGGTTAGAAGCAGATACTTCAGCCAGATTAGTTTCTGAGTTAGATCCAGATCAGATTATTGTTGATTGTCCTAGCATTAATATTCCAGCTTACAAAGATTATTTTGCATCCAAGTTAAGTAAGGCCGTTAAAGATAAGGCGGAGTTGATTGTTGAACACAAAGCAGATTTTAATTATATTGTAGTTGCTGCAGCATCAGTAATTGCAAAAGTTATTCGAGATAGGCAGATTGATAGAATTAAGACTGATATTGGGGTTGATTTTGGTTCTGGATATATGTCTGATAAAAAAACACAAGAGTTCTTAGATAATTATCATGATAAACATCCGCATTTATTTAGAAAGAAATGGAAATCTTATTCTAATGCGGTAGAAAAGAAAAAACAAAAAAGTTTAGGCGATTTTTAGAAATCTCCTACTGCTGTTCTAATATTATAATCTCTTGCTGTAAGTAATGCTACTTCTGCTTTAATTGCTAAATCCCTAAATCCTTGAGCTATTGGCCAGATAACATCTGCAAGGGGAATAATTGGTAACATTTCTTCTCTTTCATAAGGGAGCATTGGAGCTCTCATCTCTGGAATGGGATGAGGACAAGTCGTATCATGATATTGGGAATTGCGAACCATAACTTGTTCAGTATCTTCTAACAATGCACTAAACTCGGGAGTGTATCCTCTCATTGCGGTAAGAGCAAGAAAATGAATTGGAAAAGCTAAAACTTCTCTTAGATTATCCTCTAGTCCTTGTCTTCTCTTTTCTTTATGGCCTCCAAAACCCCACACTCTTTCTCTTTTTGTTGGCCGATAACCTTGCCATGCTTCAAATGCAACATTAGATGCACTTATCCCTTCTGCCAGTTCGGCTGAAAGATTAACTACTGCTTCATGTCTTCCTGATCTTGGATGTTCAGAAATATGTCGATGAAATGTTTGCATTGCATCATAAGTTGCACCAATCCACCACAAATCTCTTTGATCAGGTTCTTTTAGTTCAGAGTGTCTAACAACTCTTCCAATATCTGCATTTTCAAGAAGGCTTAAGTTATGTTCATAAATTTCTCTAACGTCATCTAATTTTAATTCTGGATCCATTTTAAGTTATTTGTAGAAATGGAATATAAAAGGATTCCGTTGAAGCAGTATATATTTTAGTTAAGTATTTAAATTAAGGTTAATTACTTTAGTCTATGGTGGTTTTTGTTAACGTTAAAGATTTAGACATTAGTGTTTTATGTAAGAACGGATTTTCTAAAGAGGATATCAAAACAATTTATGAAGAACACCGTTTACGTTACAAAGATGTTAATTTAGTTCATTACACTTCTGGAAAATTATTATTGCAAGGTAAAAAATCTTCTGTTGAAGAAGTATCTAAGATTGTAAAGATGTTAGGTATTGGTGATAAGGTTAAATCTGATGTTTTTCGCAAAGAGGATGGGGTTATCATCGGTAGTGATGAAACTTTAAAGGGAGATACTTTTGGTGGGTTGGTTGTTGCAGCAGTTAAAGCGGACAAAGAGAAACGTAAACAGCTTATTGAAATGGGGGTTGCAGATAGTAAAACCCTTAGTGATAAAGAAATTTTAATCATGGCTGATAAAATTCGAGGTATGGTGGAATGTCAAATTACGGCTATTCTCCCTGAAGAATATAATCATAGTTCTGGACTTACTAAATTGCTAGATAAGATGCATCAAGATGCGGCAAATTATCTTAAACCAGGTAAACATATTGTTGATAAATATCCTGGTTGTGGTGTTGGAGATTTAGCAGAAGAGAAAGCAGAAAGTAAATATGTAGAGGTTGCAGCAGCTTCAATCTTAGCTAGGGCAGCTGGCCTTAGACAATTAGATTTCTTAAGTATGAAGGCAGGCTTTACTATTCCTAAAGGAAGTTCACATGTTAAATTGGCTTTAATGGAATTGAAAGATAAAAAGCTTAATTTTAGGGAGTTTGTTAAGTTACATTTTAGAAATGTGCAAGAGTTTCTTTAATGGGTTAATGGACGTCCAAAACCCAGTTTTAAGAATACTCAATGGATTTCAGAAACCTTTATAAATGACCCATATTCTTAGTGATTAATAATGAAAATTCCTAAAACTATGAAAAGGCTTTGTAAAATATGCAAAAAGCATACTCAACACAAGGTTGCTCAAAATAAAAAGAAGACTGCAAGTCCTTTAAGCAGAGGTTCTAAAGTAAGAGCAAAATTGAGAGGAGAAGCTCGAGGTAGTGGAAATTTAGGAAGATATTCTAAACCTGCTGTAACTAAGTTTAAGAGAACAGGAGCAAAGAATACTAAGAAAACTGATCTAAGATATACTTGTTCAGTATGTAAAAAAGCATCCTGTCAGAGTTCAGGAATTAGAGCTAAACGAGTGGAGTTTGTTTAAAATGGTTAGCAAAAGTAAATTTATTAAAGTAAGATGTGCAAAGTGTAAGAATGAGCAGATCATTTTTGGAAATTCTTCACAAGTTGTTAACTGTTTAGTTTGTAGTAAAGAACTTGCTTACCCTACTGGTGGAAAATCAAGAATTTCTGGTAGAGTTTTAGAAGTTCTAGAATAGTCTTATAATTCTTATATTTTTATAATTAATTTCTTCTTAAAGTTTTTTCTCTCATTAAATGGTAAAGATTTATAAATAAACCTTAATCTTAAGATTAATATGTTTTATAAGAAAGAAGGGTCTCCTGAAGAGAATGAATTGGTGCTTTGTCAAGTAACTAAAATATACCCTAACTCTGTTTTTGTTAATATCATTGAATATAATGATTCTGGTATGATCCATATCTCTGAAGTTTCTCCTGGAAGGATTAGAAACCTTAGGGATTATGTAAGTGTCGGAAAACAAATTGTTTGTAAAATTTTAAGGATAGACAGAGAAAGAGGACACATTGATCTTTCTTTAAGAAGAGTTAATTCTAATCAAAGAAAAGAAAAACTGGAAGAGATCAAGCAGGAACTAAAAGCTGAAAGCATTATTAAAAGTGTTTCTAAGAAAGTGTCTCAACCTGTCGCAGAAGTTTATAAAAAAGTTAGCGTGCCTATTTTTGAAGAATATACTTACATTTATGATGCTTTTAGAGATGTAGCAGAGGGAGAAACATCTTTAGATAAGTTAGGGATAGATAAAGTAATTTCTGCCGAACTTAACGAAATTATTCTTGATAAATTTAAACCAGAAAAGATCTTTATTCAAGGTAAGTTAGAATTGAAGACTTATGATTATTCTGGAGTTGATAAAATTAAGAAAGCTTTACAAGCAATTGAAAAGGTTTCTGAGACAGTTTCTGTTAATTATCTTGGTGGTGGTCGATATAAGATTATTATTGAAGATTTTGATTACAAACCAGCTGAAAAAAATCTTAAGAAAGTTCAAGATATTATTGATAAATTTAATGATAAGCTCTCTGAAGCAAAATTTGAACGAGAGAAAAAAGATTAGAAAATGAGCAAACACATTTACAAATGTCTTTCTTGTGGCAAATATACTCTTGAAGAGGAATGTTCTTGTGGTGGTAAGGCTATTTTACCTCGCCCACCAAAGTTTTCTTTAGATGACAAGTATGCAGATCTTAAAAGGAAAGTAAAGAAGGAAGAACTGCAGAAAAAAGGATTATATTAACGTACATTCACAACTTTTATTAATTCTAAGAATATTCTATTAGTTAGGTGATGGCAAAAATGTCCCTAAAAAAACTTCTATTGGACCAAGTTCCAAGTAATGTGCAGCAAGAGCCGCAGTTTAGCGTTTTATTGGATCATATCAAGGAACATAGTATTGAAAACAAAGAACATTTGAGGAAATTTATTTCTCAGCAAGTGGATATTGTTGAGGGTTGGATTCAAAATAACAAGGGTGTTGCTAATATTAAAACAGTTAAGGCTAAGGCTACACATCTAGAAATGTTAAGAAAGTTTGATGATTTAACTAATAATTTTCTTTAGAAAATTAAAGTTATAATCCAGTAGGTTAGTAGTCCTAGGAATGCTCCTGCAGAAAGGTCTAACCAATCGTGTTTCTTTAAGATAGCTCTAGACAGGATTACTAAGATTGCTATGAATATAAACAAAAGTGAGGTATACAAATGCTGAAATTTGAATATAAACACTAATGCAAGGAATATTGCTCTGGCAGCATGCAAACTTGGAAATGAAGATGCATCAATTCTTTCAAGCCAGTTTTTATGATTTTGTTTTTCTGGTCGGTCTTTAAAATATAATGCTCTAACTAAAATAGTTACTATGAATGTAATTATACATCCTACAAAAAGGATTTTGAACATTAATAAATCTTGAATTGCTAAAAAGAATAACAATAAAAGACTATAGAATACTAAACTTCCCAATGCAGTAATTTCTTGCACCGGGCTAAAATTAAAATTAAGTTTTTTGAACATCTTAGTTTAGGTTAAGAGTTAATTCTTCACCAGTAACTCCAATACTGCTTGACATTCCAGACATTTCTAAACTAGTTTCGCCTTCTCTAACTAGTGTTAATTCACCATTAAATTTGTACAGGCTTAACTCTTCACTATCTAAGGAATATTGTAATTTATCTCCAATTTGGAGTTCTCCATTTCCTCTTGGTAAGTCTAATTGTTTAAGCTCTAAGCCTTTAACACTTAAACTACCATAGTCCAAGTCTTCAAAAGCAATCTTGATTTCTCCTCTGGAGGTTAATGCGATGTCATTAACTGCGATTGTTTTTGCAGTACCTTCAACAGAAACTCCTAAATCATTAAACTGAATATTTCCTTCAAAACTTTCAATCTTAAGATTCACAGATTTTAGGTTGTTTAACTCTAATCGGTCATTATTAACGTTGATTTTTGTACTTAAATCGTCAAAAGTTAATTGAATTTCTTCTAATTTTGATTCTTTGTTAACTTCAGGAATTTGATCAAAAGTGAGTTCTAATTCAATATCTTCTTTACTTTTGTCAACTTTTTTAACTTCAATCACTTCTTCTGTTTTCTTATCTGTGGAAAATAAGGAATGGCTTTCGGTGCCTTCACCATTTGTAGCAATATCTTCTGATCCACCAACAAATGCGCTAGTTAAACTAACTCCTTCTGTATTATTGTTTAAGAATAGAAATAAAAAAATTGCTCCAATTACCAGTGTTATGATTACAATATAATTTCTAGTATGGCTTTTTACAGCATGATGTTGGCCTAACATAATTAATGCACCTCGTTTTATATAATAACTAACTATTGATATTTAATAAACTTTTTGCTTTTACAAAATGTATTGAGAACAAAAGGG
>Ga0233431_1005714_pt1 | contig 11770 bp, 10 predicted proteins | sample SI_118_April2016_FD_179867 | JGI IMG/M metagenome (GOLD analysis project Ga0233431, IMG submission 179867) | Seawater microbial communities from Saanich Inlet, British Columbia, Canada - SI_118_April2016_200_MG | ecosystem: Environmental > Aquatic > Marine > Inlet | place: Canada: British...
TTTAATTTTTGTAGTTAGACTACTTTGTTTTTTCATTCTGATCACCTCAGATTAGAATAGTTTTCAGGGTAGATTAATTTTGCCCTGAAGACTTTTTCAACAGAGCCGATGGAACAGCATATTTTACAGAAAATAATAAATCTCCTCTAGAAACCCCTTTCTTAAATAAAGAACCTCCTGCTTGTTCTTCCAAATAAAAATATTTCACTCCACTCTCCTCGGTCAAATTATATCTCTGCTCCAAAAATGTTTCTGAAGCTCCCTTTTCAACCAAAAAAGAGTATTCATCTAAATCTTCCTGAAGTTGAAACATTTTTCCAATCCCCACAAAAGAATTATTTGTTTTAAAGTCAGCAATTAAAAAAGTCAGCAACGCTAAACTACAAAGTGCAAACACTCCCATAACCAACAACACAATTGGAAGATTTCCTTTTGACTTCATTTACCTATTAACCCTCCCAATTCCCTTAACTCAACGCTATAGTTTCCTTTAAAATTCCCATTATTTGATAAAATAACCAAATCTTTATTTAGAGATTTTTTCGTATTCTCTCCCGATAAAGAGTAGTAAGAAATAAGTGATTTCTTCAAAAACAAATCAGCCTCACTAGTTACAGATTTAGATATTAAAGATTCCTTAAAATCCCCCTTAACAACCCTCGTACTCCCTAACATCGAAGCTCCAAAAATAAAGAAAACCAATAAAAGAATCACAATTAATGTTGCAACAATCCAAGTAATTGTTTCTGCAACCTGGCCCCTAGAATTATTAGAAATCATTTTATGTTATCCTGCACTTTTGCAACAGCGCTAAGAACTTTAATTTTCCAAGATTTACCAGTCTTATCATAAGAATAGTATGTTCTTTCAAAACAAACTGCAAGTTTCTTAAAATTATCTTCCGACTCACAATCAGTTTTCCAGTTTTTATTTCCAGCAGAAAAATTAAACGCAGAAGTTTTTGAGTTATCTATGTAACCCTCTACAGAAACATAAAACTCTTCTACCTTCAACTCTTCTTTTCCTGCAAAATTCAAATTACAATTCTTTTCGAATCTTTCACCAAATGCCGGAAAAACTCTTCCCTGAATTACCAAAAGATGATGCATCTCTCCCCCTGGAGAAATGCAATTCGCAATATGATTCGCCAAAAGCTCTGATTCAAGCGCTCGAACATCATAAGGAGAACTATAAAAAACATTAGTCATAATAATCACTCCTGCCACAATTATTCCTAACACCAAAAACCAATAAATTGAAATTAAATTAGTTCCTTTCTTAGATTTCATTTGGAATAATCTCCTCATTAATATTTTTTTCAAATTTTAAAATATAATCTCCAGTATATTCATTTGTATCAATAGTACGATTTGCAATGGCATGAACTTTTAGATCATTAAAAAAAGTATACTCTTGACCACCATTATGACTCAATTTTACAATCACAGAATTACGTTCAATCTTAACAACATCATCAAAATCAATTTTATTCTTTTCTGCCAATTTTAACGCAGGCATCATGTTAATAGTCATAGTCATCCCAGGCCTTGCACTATCTGTTAACAACGCTATTTGTTTAGCATAGGGCCTTTCAAGAAGAAGAACTCCTGAACCCTGATTAACTAAAAACAATGCAAGGATTGTAAGAAAAACTAAATTTAAAACAATAAAAATAACATTTTCCACAAGAATTTCTCCTCTACGATTTTTAATCACACTCTTTCTAAACATAATCAAAAAAGAAAAATAAACTTAATAAAACTTTCATTAGGCATATGTTGCAAGTTCCTTGCAATTTAAATTTTTAAATTCATCCGAATTGACTTCGATTAAAGAGGGGCGAATTGTCTCTGTTCCAAATCTGTTTTTAAAAATAGGTGCAATAAAATGTGCTCCTGTGGAACCCACAACACCTCCAACAAAGGCCTTCTTAGATAAAACCCCTTTAACTAACTTTAATGCAACTCCTCCTGTTCCCCCTGTAGCATATGTAAGAGCGGTTCCAACAATTAATCCAATACCACCCCCAATTGCATCGACCTCTTTTCCTCCAAAAACACTTGTCATCCCGGTAAGAACATAATAATATTCTTCCATTCTAATATCTCTAAAATCTAAATTAAAATTTTGCGCTAACTGTTTGATCTCATTAGAACCGTACATATACATAGAATAACTCTCTTTAGAAGAACCATATTCTTCAATTGCCAAATAATCATAAAGTTCTTCCTCTGAAAACTTCCCCTCTGCAAAAATTTTACTCATGCTATTATCAAAATAAATTTGAGAACAAAGAGCACAATGAAGTTGAGGCCTTATTTCCTTCCCAGCATAATTAACATTTCCTTCCCCAAACATCCACCAACAATCCGCCATCTCTTCAGCCAAGGCTTCAAATGTTTCATTCTTAGTTTTAACTTTCTTCAAAACCGGATCAGTCATTCCTTCACAAGTTTTATCTGCACTAATACAGACATACTGCTTTTTACAATTCAAGGGAGCTGCCTCATCGGGAATTAGAGCATTACCTTTCATCAAAACAGAATTGTGGCAAACCTCTCTCTCCTGTTCCTCCCCCAAACCCAACCTAAAAATAAAAAACAAAATAACAGCAAAACTAGCAATTAAAATAATCAACATTACAATCTGCTGTGTTGTCAATTCCCCTTTCTTATTCATATTCACATTACTCCTGCCGCTTTTAATAAATTATATATTCCCAAAAGAGCTAAGCCAAAAAACACTATCCAAAGAAGATATTTCAAAAAAGGATCCAACTTCATATTTTTTCTACCTCTAAATTTTCCCCAACAGATTTAAGTCTAATTCCACTGAAAGCTCCTCCAGAAGAATCTAGTTCAAATTCAACAAAGTCCTGAAGATTCCCAATAATCTCACACGCTCCCTTCTCAACACACGCACCTAACTGTTTATCTAAATTATTTCCCAAAAATCCTGCAGATTTTTTACAAATACATAAACAATTTTCACCAGAACAAGAATTAGGTTTAAGCTCAGGAGAAACAAATCCAAAAACCATCCACCCTACAGGACTAGGATCAAAAATTTCAAATTCAGCAACTGAATTCTGCTCCATGTTTATTATTCCCAATCTAACCTGGTCCAAAGAAGATCTTGCTTCAATAGATTTCTGAGAATTGATTTTAGAATAATATAATGCAGATAAAAAATAAACTAAGAAAGCTATACAAATAACCGCAATAACCATTTTCAAAACAGTACTGGTCATTAAATTCCCTTTCTGGTTCATATTAAGCTCCTAAAAAATTGTCCCGTTGGCAATCCATTAAAAAAATCCGTGATTCTATCCTTGAACAAAAGAGAAATGCCCAAAATTACAATTACAAAAACTAAAATTCCAATAATAATTTTGATCAATTGCCCGCTAGTTAGTTCGCTCATTATCTCCCCCTAAAAAGATTTTTAATTCCCTCTAAAACTTCAATACCCTTTCCTTTCAAAAGAAAAATTGAAATCATTAAAATTGCTAAAATGGCCAATGCGATTAACAACCACGGCAAATATTCTGAAGCAATCCCTTTTTTGAACTTTCTCATAGGATAATCACTAAAAAAGATTTAATAAATGTTTTCTAAAATCAAATAACACTTATGGCCAAGATGGACAAGATTATCACACTCAATAGTGCAGTGACAAAGAACAACCCAATTCCTTTCTTAAGATTACTAGCAATTTTACTAGTCTTTTCTAACTCGTCCTCTCCAGAATCCACCACAACTAAAGTCTTAGTTAAGATAAATACCACCTGAATCAAATAAATACCGACAATAATCTGAAGATAAAAAGGAGGCACCATAAAGATATATTCAAAAAGATTCGCAAAACTCCCTACGTCTGCTGCACCCGCCGCCCCCTCACCCATCGCAGCAATATCCAATCTACTCAAAATCATTAAAATCATCGAAGACAATCCCACAACAATTCCAGAAAGTAACGGCGCTAAGAAAGTCATATTACTTTTCATATCCGCGGAAATTTCAGCAAGCATATCCTTAAGTCTAGTAGTAATTTTTCCAATATTTTTAATATATTCTGAAATGCTCATCAAACTAACTGCTGCAATCTTCAAACCTTTTTTAGAAGATTCTACCAAAACACGCATACTTGTGGCAATGGTTTCCGAAGGATAATATCTCAAAGCCCCTCGATTCTTATCGAAAATTGCTTTCTCAACACTCATCCCCATCTGTTGAAGATTATAATTAACTCTTCTAAAAAAATCACCCGTCATTAAACCCTTACTAGATTGTGCAACTCTTCCAAAAACAAGTTCGGGGGGCGTCCCATTACCCAACCTATTACCCAACTGAAATAATGAATTATTAAATTCTGCTTCCAACTGTTTAGTTTTGGCCCTCTCTTTAATTAACGCTTTTGTTTTGTCCCCATAAGCAATAGAAAAAAACAATGCAAAACTTAAAGGGATAAATAATCCAAGAATCATAGAACCTAATCCAAACGGTCCCTTAATTTCTTCTCCAACTTTTTCAAACCCAAAAAGATATTCATTAGCAAGTGCATCTCCAGGAAGTCCCAATTGAGAGAAAGTTACATCTGAAGGTATGCCTAATGCAGCCGGTAAAGGAGTAAACTGGAAAATTAAAGGAATCAAACCAATTATTAATAAAGGTAAACACAAGAAAAAAGCCCGAACAAAATGAGAATTGCTTTTATATTTAGCGTATAGAGGATTCCTTTTCAAAAGATTAGTCTCTCCATGTCCTCCCGGACGCATCATTAAAATTTTATCTGTCAGAAAAAAAACAAGAAAAGGTACAACCAAATTAAACAAAACAAAAATATGAACTCCCTTTATCTTTCCATCTAACATCGAAGAAGCCAAAGGAATCAAAGCTAAACCTAGAGTGGGTAAAACCACTCCCAACATATATACATTAGTTAATGGGCTTCGAACATTATGAGTAAACTTCAACATTTTCTCATAAACCCCATCAAGAACCACCTGTAAAGATTTTTCCAAAGTTGCAATTCTCTTTCCTTCTACAGATTCAAATAAACTACTTTCAATTAGATGAAATGCTTCAATAAATTCGATAGAATAATCTCTCCAAGTTTCTAGATAATTATCTAAACTCTCTTTTATCGTTGAGAATTTTCCAATTTCCACGTCGTAGAAAACTTTTTTAAAATCCATCGCCAAAGGGTATTGCAAATTCTTAGCTGCAAAAGCAATTGCTTTTTCTAAATTAGGGGTATGCCTCATATAAACAACAACGTATAAAATCGCAGGAACCATTTGTGAAGAAGCCTTAAGCCTCCATTTATTTGCCAATCTTTCAGGATAAGAATTAACAAAATAAAATAAGAAGATAGAAAAAATTACAAAAAGTATAAACAACAAGGCAGGAAATTCTTCAATACTTCCTTTAGCAAGAGCAACCCCCACAGAAAGTATGAGGCCAAAAAAGAACACACTAATAAAAGACATAATTGATAACGATAATGCTTGAGAAGGTTCAATGTCTAAGTGGGCCGTATCTATCGCTTTTTTTAACTTCGCTTCATCTTTACTAGATGCCTTGATCTTAATCGACTTCCCTAAACTATGTGCCCATTTTTCATAACCAGAGAACTCTGGTGCTATTTCATCTTTAAATTTAATATACTCTTGACTATAGTTGGTAGAACTCTTCATCGCCTCTGAATTCATCTGTGCCTCTATCTTCGCACCATACTTGTCCATAACCTCCTTAGTACTAAGTTTACGTTTAACCATTTTCACAACTTTTTATAGAAGATAGAAGAAAAAAGAATTAATAAATGTTTATAGGGTTAATTTTTACATCTTTGAAGTTTACCAGTGCAAACAAAATCCGAACCAGAATCTCCTCTCCAATCACAGCACTTATTGCTTCCACATTGGTGGTCTGCAGCACACAATTGGGAATTAGATCTTTGACCCCTACTTTTAATATCTCCCTCCCCAAGAGAATTGAAACCACAATATTGTTTCTTGTATCTATCTCCTAAGAAATACTCATTCCCATCAAAATAACAATCATATTCTTCAGAATAATCCTTACAGTAACTTATCAAACTAACACACGTTTTCTCCCCCGGTTCTTCTTTAGATTCACAACATATTTCAGAATCACATTCCAAATTCTTTCCACAAGCTTCTCCAAAATTCTTTTGTTCAATTTCCATATAGTTTCCTGCCTCATCTTGTCCACAATAATATTCTCCCTCGTAACCTACAAACCTCTCCCCTAAAGAATAACATTCACTTCCAAATAAACAACCATTATCGCAAGAACCTGTATCATCTCCTTCCCCTCCAGAAGAATTTTCTCCACAATTTTCATCTCTTCCTAAACAAAGACCATAAAACTCGCCTTTTTCAGAGCAACAATTATAAAGATCATTAGAATAAACAGAAATCAAGGGAGATCCACACATCAAATCTCCAAATTCCTTCCAAGCTTCATTAGGAAAATAATCTTTTTTCATACAAGATTCTCCTTCTTGCACTCTTCCTACAACCTTCCAACCCTCTTTATCAGAACCAGTTTTATCTACTGTACAAATCAAGGATTGTGTATTTCTCTTGATTGTTTCTCCCAACCCATAACAGTCTCCATCATTTTCACATTCACAACCATTTGATTCCCCTTCATTAGATTTCGATCTCTCTTCAACACAAACACCCTCTTCACAAACCTCTTCTTCCCCCTCACAACTCGTTCTTACTTCAAAATATCCTTTCCCATCACCAGAATCATCGCATTCATATTGTAACACAACGTCTCCATCACAAGTATCAGTCATTATTTCAAAATGCTGTAAATCTTCAGATTTTGAAGATCTCCCTTTTTCCTTCAAATCATATTTCCCATCACTTAGCCTAGTACAAAATAAATTTACCTCTTTTTCTTCACTTCTTTCTTCATTAGATTCTTCTCCATCCTCTCCTTCATCTTTACCTATACATCTTAAATTATCTTCATTATCCCTTCCACAAACGTCTCCTTCCTTACAAGGATAATCTTTATTTTTTTCTTCTTCACAATCATACTGTTTTGCATAGTGAATTCCCGAAATAATTGAACACCCATCTAAAATTTTATCTTCTCCACTCTTTAAAGTTATTTCTGCAAAACCGAAAATATAAGGGTCTAATGCTGAGTCTCTTCCTCGAGAACATCCTTCATCTTCTTTTTTCTCATCAACACACTTCACCTCATTTGAATCCGAATCGTCACAATATTGAAATTCCAAAACGCAATCTTCTATTTCTTCAATAACAGAAGAATCCTCACATTTAGAATTAACACAAGAATAAGTTGTATTTGTATCAATAATCCTGTTATCTCCATCACATCTAAGATTCCCTTCCAATCCATTTAAATCTAAACAATCCACATCCAAAGTACAATCTCTATCCGTCCCGCCTTCTCCAACACAAATTCTTTTTGTAAGTGTTGTTTTACCGCACTCTTCATTTCTTGCACAACTTTTTGAATAATCTTTTAAAACACTATCCTCCTCTGAACATCTAAACCCAGTAATTTTCCCCTCTCTACATTCATCAAAAAGACTCACATTAGAACCATCCCGATATTCAATAAAAACAAAATCCTCTTCATCTGTACACTTTTTAACCTCCACACATTTCTTTCTTGTACACAACTCTCCAGCACTACATTGATCATGCTTTGTACAATCTCCATCGATTCCACCTTCTCCAACACAAACCCCTTCTTCACAACCATTAGCACAATCAAAAAACTTATTTTTCAGAACAACATCATCACAATAAAAAACATTCAAACGAGTCTCATTAGCACAACTATCTTCTACCTCTCCAGAAAACAATTTACCTTCAACAAGCCTCTTAGTAACGGTCTTTATTCCTTCCTTCTTACAAGAAGCCCCAGTTTTTTCTCTCTCAACACAGCTTCCATCCTCACAAACCAAATCCCCATCACAATCACTATCTTTCTCACAATCATCTCCTCCCCCAACAGTTCCTCCAAATTCTCCCGGCTCTCCAACCTGGAAAAAAACATAATCCTTAGTTGAACTTCGAACATCATAAGTCAAGGCTTCATCTCTATCAATAGAAGAGGCAATAGTTATATTCGGTTTTTCATTAACAAGTCCCCAGTATCTTAAAGTCCCCAATCCCGGAAGAAGTAAACCTCCATCAATTACGCCATTACTAACACTTGATTCATATAAAGTGCAAAACTTCCTATCACAAACTAAATTTCCCTTAATTTCTTGACAACCAGGTTCAGTCTGACACCCAGTATAATCTAAAGGTTCAATATAATCAATACTTTGTGAATCAGGAAAAACTTTTTTCCTCAAATTATCCAAAATTTCTCTAACTCTAGACCAATTTCTTTTTTTACCATTCGGAGCAGGATCATCACTAGCATCATAAACTCTTTCACAAACAACACCCGGGGAATCTCTAAAATTAATAGTCTCAGTAGTTCCTCCTAACTCAAAAGCTAGCGCTTCGGTTCCATCTTCTTTATTAAGAACGTACAAAGAAGGAACTTCCCTATTTTTTCCTACAACAAAAGAAACATATTCTTCAGCAAGAATTGGGGAAGAGACATAAACATAATCTCCATTACCATCATTACTTCTGACAATTTCTTTATCTTCAATTAAATATTGCCAATTGTTAGTTCCATCAATCTTATTCAAAGAAAAAGCACTTCCCTTATTTCCCGCAAAATAAACATAATTTTCATCAGTTACAGGTTTACCATCAATTGTTCCGAAATATTTTTCAGGAGAATGATCTCCCCTAACCGTATGTGTTCCTGATTTTTCCCAAATAATTTTTCCAGTATCTTTATCTAAAGCAACAAGTCCCCCTTTTGCCCCAAAATAAATTATATTTTCATCAAAATGCATAGGAGAGAATCTACTTACTCCAAAAAACTTTTCCCATACTTTAGTCTTAGAATTCAAATTAAATGCAATGACTCCAACACCCCTAGAGGTTCCCGAAACCCCAACAAGATATAACTTACTTTCATAAAGCTCAGGATATATATAATTCTGATTAGAAGAATAATTCCAATAATCTTCTCCACTTTCTTTATCAACAATAAAAATTCCTTTAGCTACATCTCCAAAAGCCAAATACTTTTCATCAACACTTAAATGTTCAAAAACATGCTTTTGATCCGAAGTTTCCTTATAGATCTTCCATTTAATCTCTCCCAAACTAGAACTCTTTTTCAAATCATAAGCGAGAATCATTCCTGCACTAGTCCCAACATATAAAACTCCTTCTTCATCAACGATAGGTTGATAAAACAACCCTCCTCGAATATGTGTCGTCCTTTCTCTCCAAAGTTCATTCATAGAAGAATCATAAGCAATCAAAGAACTACCAGAAGAAACATAAATTTTTTCACCATAAGATACAGGACGATATTTGGTACTAGAAAGAATTTGAATGTCTAATTTCGGAGAAGAAGAAAGATCAAAACCATATAAATTCCCTGCCCTATCTCCAACAACAACATCTTTACAAACAGTGCTATAACTTCCAGAAACAGAATCTCCTGGAGAAAGAAGATCCACTTCATCAAAAGGAACTTTAGAAGAACCATAACATTTAGGATTAGAAACAATATATTCTATCCAAGTATCTCCCAAACAACCTTCAGCTGCTCCAAGAAGATGTAGACCTCCAACACAAACACTTCCATCAGGATTAACATCGCAATAATAAGCGTTGATAGAAGGATTCAGAATATCAAAACCATATTTTTTAGAAGCATCCATAGAAGAATTAAATTTAAATCTAGAGCTTATTCCCGAAGCATCAAAGAAGCTAGAATACTTGCTTTTCATTTCAGAAGTAACATCATCACAAATACCAGGAGGAACATATCCTTCGGGAGCATGACCAGTAATTTTTCCCCACATATCTCCAAACCAACCAGCAGAAACAAAACTAGCACATAATAATATAGCTAATGCAAAAACAAAAATAAATTTAACACCCTTTTTCATAACCAACTCAGCAAAAAGAACTTTTTAAACATTACTTGTAAAAATTAAATATTTCTTTTCTTAATCTCTTCACTGAGCCAAGCCTGCCACTTAGGAAAAACCTTTTCTCCGACAGGTAAACCAACCTCTCGGATAATTTCATCAGAAATTTTATGAAACTCATGATTAGAACGAGTATTAAATTCTGCCTCTAAAATTCCATAATCCTTAGTTTTCTCTGCAACCTTAACAGTTTCTTCTTTTATTTTTGCACGAAGTAAAATGTTCTCCCAAACAGCATCCCAGTTACCAGCCCAACCCTTAACATTAGAAGCGATATCTTTTATCACTTCAGAATCTCCATTAATTAAATCGTCAGTAGGTTCCAATTCATCTGTTTCAACGTTATACTTCATCAAATCAACAAAACCCTTCTCAAGAACAGGATCTTTTTCCCAATGTTTTCTAACTTCTGTAATTTGTAATAACCTCCTCCAAGAATGCAACCCATCTGCAGATTTTATCGGATTAGCTACAGCAATAATATCTGTTGCTTTAAATGAGGTGGCAGGCACCCCCAAATCATTTACAACTCTGTCAAAAACCCCATACGGAGAGGCACCATGAATTGTTCCCGCAACAACATTTGCCAAAGCCCCTACCCTCATCGCCTCATAAAGTGCTTTAGCCTCTGTAGAACGAACCTCTCCCATGATCAATGCACTATCTCCAAGACGCAAACTAGTTCTAATTCCATCCTCGGCAGAAACCTCATTAGATGTTTTCAAAAGAGCTGAACGAACCTTCATTCTAAGAATATTATAGCCTAAATTACGAAGAGATTCAACTGGCAATTCCAAAGAATCTTCCACCGTAATTACCCTGTGCTTTGGAATAATCTCCAACATCAAACTTCCCAACAAAGAAGTTTTACCCGAGCTACGCGTACCTGCAACCAACATAGTCCTAGAACCATCAATCAAAAAACTAAGCAAACCCGCAGCAAGAGGATTAAGCATTTTATTCTGAATAAATAATGGCAAAGTCCAGGGAGATTCTCTATGTCTTCTGATAGAATAAGCCAAACCATCCGGACTTAAAGGATTTTGAATAATTGCAATTCTCGAACGCATCTTTCCAATCTCTAATTGAGTATCTAAAATAGGATTGGCTTCATCCAAAGGACGACCCGAAACCATTCTAAATTTAGCAGCCCAAGAATCCGCATCTTCAGAACTAGGTAAAATATTCGTAGAACACTCATCATACTTATTATGTCTAACATAAATCGGCACCAAGGGTATCGGCGCGTTCAAAGAAATATCCTGCAAATTTTTATCCTGCAATAAAACTTCAATCAGGCCAAAGCCAATTGTATGCCTAACCAAAATAGTAGATAACTTATTCAAATCAAAAAAACTAAGTTCGATATTCTTAGACTGAGCCAAATCCCTAAGAAGATCCCTCGCAATATTAAAAAATACCTGACGGGTTCTTTCAGTATCCGTAAACTCTTCCGCCTTAGGTTGATGCTCTATCAAAACCCCTCTTGCCAAATTCAATAAAATTCCCTGGTCTTCAGGCAAGATGTGTTCTGGAGGAACAATGTGATAAAGAACCTTAGATTCACTTTTCTTCCTCAACAGAGTAACATCCGAAACATCATATTCATCTAAGGAAATTTTATATTGATCTAAAATCTCCGCATCCAGAGGCAAATCAGAAACCAAACGAGTAAAAG
>Ga0233431_1005715_pt1 | contig 11767 bp, 12 predicted proteins | sample SI_118_April2016_FD_179867 | JGI IMG/M metagenome (GOLD analysis project Ga0233431, IMG submission 179867) | Seawater microbial communities from Saanich Inlet, British Columbia, Canada - SI_118_April2016_200_MG | ecosystem: Environmental > Aquatic > Marine > Inlet | place: Canada: British...
AAAAAACTATTGGATGAATAAACCATTTAGTTATAAAAAAGAATATGAAAATTGTAGATTTCACCATATATCTACAGATGAAGTATATGGAACACTAAATGAAACTGATTTGTTTACAGAAGAAACACCATATGCTCCAAACTCTCCATATTCGGCTTCAAAAGCATCAAGTGATATGATAATAAGAAGTTATCAAGAAACATATGGATTAAATACCGTTATAACAAACTGTTCAAATAACTATGGACCTAAACAACATGATGAAAAATTTATCCCTACAATTATAAGAAAATGTTTAGCAGGTGAATCTATTCCTATTTATGGTGATGGTAAAAATATAAGAGATTGGCTTTATGTACTTGATCATTGTAAAGGTATAGATTTAGTTTATCATAGTGGACTGGAAGCAAATGTATATAATATAGGTGGAAGAAATGAAAGAACCAATCTTCAAATAGTAGATGCTATTTGTACTATTCTTGATAAAAAAGTTCCAAAAAATAAAAGCTATAAAGAGCTTATAACATTTGTAGAAGATAGAGCAGGACATGATAGAAGATATGCTATTGATGCTACAAAATTAGAAAATACTCTTGGATGGAAAGCTGATGAAGACTTTGATAGTGGAATTATAAAGACTATTGAGTGGTATCTAGCCAAATACATGGTAAAAGGTTAATATAATGCCAACAGAGGGTAGATTAGATAGGCTTAAAATAAATGGTTACAAATCTTTAAAAAAGATTGATATTGAATTTAATAATATAAATATTTTAATAGGAGCAAATGGGGTTGGTAAAAGTAATTTTATAGGCTTTTTTAAGTTTATTAGAAAACTATCTCAAAAAGATTTAGAATTATTTATTGCTACTCAAGGTGGAGCAAATAGAGTATTGCATTTTGGTAGAAAAACAACACAAGAACTTGAATTTTCAATATTATTTAAGCCTAATGCATATCATGCTACTTTGATACCTGATCAAGAAGATAAGCTAATATTTAAAAATGAATATGCTTATTTTTATGGAGATTGGAAAAATACTAAATATAATATAGATAATACAGGGTTAAAAGAATCACAATTAAATAGTACTATCCCTATACATAAGCATATAATTTCTCATATAAAAGATTGGCAAGTGTATCATTTTCATGATACAAGTAAAAATTCACCTATGAAGCAAACCAATGATATAAATGATTATATATTCTTAAAACCAAACGCTGATAACTTAGCTGCTTTTTTATATTTTATAAAAAAGAATTATGAAAAAAATTATATGAAAATAGTACAATCTATACAAAGAGTAGTTCCATATTTTAAAGACTTTAGTTTAGAGCCAGAAGTAGCCAATCCAAATAGTATAAGATTAAGGTGGTTTTATAAAGGTCATGAGGATTATTTTGATGTAAATGATTTATCAGATGGTAGTATAAGATTTATATGTTTAGTTTCGTTATTGTTGCAACCAAATTTACCGACAACTATTTTATTAGATGAACCAGAACTTGGACTACATCCTTATGCATTGGAAGTTTTAGCAAGTATTTTTAGAGTGGTATCAAATAAAACTCAAATCATAGCATCTACTCAATCTGCTACTTTTGCAGATATGTTTGAGATTTCAGATATAGTAGTTGTAGATACAGTTGAAGATGCAACATCACTTACAAGACTTGATGAAGTTAAATATAAAGAATGGCTTGATGATTATAGTATTGGAGAATTATGGCAAAAAAATATCATAGGTGGTAACCCATCATGATAAGAATTGCTATATCAGTAGAGGGACCAACGGAGCGAGATTTTACAAACTATGTATTGGCTCCTTTTTTAATAAATTATAATATTACTATAGAGCCTATTGTTATAACTACTAGTAGAGAAAGATCTGGCAAAAAAAATAGTGGTGGCTCTGTAAATATAGATAGAATTACAAATGAAGTAAAGAAGCTATTACCTGCATTTGATTATGTTACTACACTATATGATTTTTATGGATTTAAAGGTATTCCTGATATAAACAATGTAGATGAATTGGAATTGAAATTAACTAATATATTTAATACTAATAAATTCATACCATATATTCAGAAATATGAGTTTGAAACATTACTGTTTAGTAATCCTACTTATTATAAAGATATATTTAATGATATAAGATTATCTAATGAGATAGAACAAGTAGTGATACAATTTAATAATATAGAAGATATAAATAACTCAAGAGAAACAGCACCATCAAAAAGATTGATTAGTATTTTTAAACAATATGGTGAACAATATGATAAAGTATTTTATGGCTCTTCTATAGCACAGGATTTTGGAATAGATATGATAAGAACTAAAGCTGTTAGGTTTAATAACTGGATTGAGAAATTGATATCTTTAAAAGGGAATAATTAAAATGATAAATGTAACCAAAACATACTTACCAAATAAAGAAAAATACCAAAAATATGTTGATGAAATATATGAGAGTGGTTGGATTACAAATAGTGGTCCTAAAGTTCAAGAACTTGAAAGAAGGTTAGCCAAATATCTAGGGGTTAAAAATATAATTTTAGTATCTAATGGTACAGTTGCACTTGAAATAGCATATAGAACCTTAGCTATAAAAGGTGATGTTATTACTACTCCATTTAGTTTTGTAGCAACTACAAGCTCATTAGTTACAAATGGACTCAATCCTATATTTGCAGATATCAACAGTGATACTTTAAATATAGAACCTAAAAATATTGAAAAACTTATCACTAAAAATACAAGTGCTATAGTTCCAGTACATGTATTTGGAAATGGATGTGAAGTTGAAGAGATAGAGCAAATAGCTAAAGAAAATAATTTAAAGGTTATATATGATGCAGCACATGCTTTTGATGTAAGATACAAAGATAAAAGTATATTAAACTATGGTGATATATCAACACTAAGTTTTCATGCAACAAAACTTTTTCATACTATCGAAGGTGGGGCATTAATTATTAATGATGATAGTTTAGTTCAAAAAGCAAGATATCTTATAAATTTTGGTATTGAAAATGCTGAATCTATTCCAAACCTTGGTACAAATGCAAAAATGAATGAATTTGAAGCAGCTATGGGGCTTTGTGTACTTGATGAATTGGAAAATATAAAAACTAAAAGAAAAGAAGTTTATGAATTATATATAAAAGAATTAAGAGGTATAATTATATTTCAAGAACAAAATAATAATTCAACATTAAACTATAGTTATATTCCAATAATATTAAAAGATGAAAAACAGACTCTAGAAGTACAAAAAATTTTAAATGAAAAAAATATATTTCCAAGAAGGTATTTTTATCCATCTCTTGATACATTAGAATATATTGAACCAAAACAATTTATGCCAAACTCAAGAGATATAAGTAGTAGAATTTTATGTCTGCCAATTTATCCAGAACTAGATAAAATTATACAATTAGATATTATTAATACAATTAGGATAATATTAAAATAATATGTTTAATAAATTAATAAATTTAAAAATAAATAAAAATACTTTTATTATAAGTTTTAGCTTAATTCTAATGTCATGTCTTGTTATAGTTTATTTAATAATTTTAAATAAACTTACCTTATCATTAATTTTAATTTTATTTATAATATTAACTTTATATTTTATTTTTGAAAAACAATTTATTTTGTTTGATCCTTTCACGCTATTTACATTGTACTATTATACTGTAGTAGTGTCTTGTTGGTATTTACTAGAAACAAATTTTGACAACAATATTTTTATAGAAGCACAAAGTTTTACAACAAATTTAAATGAACTGTTAAATATTACAATTATTTATTTAATTTTTTGTTATATTTTTGCTTATATAGGGTATAAAACTTTTAAGAAACAATTCACTCCATCAATAGATATAAATAATGATAATATCTCTATAAATATAATTAATATATTGATACCTATATTTATAGTAATTGCCATGGGAAATTTTTATTTTAATATTTTGAAATTTGCAGGTGGTAATCCATTTGAATATATGACAAATGTATCTATTCGACACATAGAATTTGGTGAAATTGGAGGAACCACGCTAGGTTATAATTTTGGTTATTTCGCAGGATATTTTTGGTTATACAGATTATTTAAAACTAAATCAAAAATAACAGTTTTATTCATATTGTTTGTCATATTAACAATTTTTATGAAAGCAAGTACTGGTAGAATTTTTGGTACTATGGCATATGGCTTTTCATTTGTCATAATTTATTATTTTATGAACTACAAAATAGAAACTAGAAGACATAAAAAATATTTTCTTGGTGTATTTATAGTTATTATTGCGGGATTATTATTCTATTTTTTTCGTATTACATCTAGCTTATCATACAATAATATGATAGAAACAGATTTTTATACAACAGTATTTAGTTTTGTAGATATGGATATGATTGCACATTTAGCAGTAGATAAGGGAAATATCCCCAATGTTGCATTATTGATGAAAATTATTGATAGTTGGGGTACAGATATTCAATTTTTATATGGTGAATCTTTATTTACATGGCTATCTGGATTTATTCCATCTTCATTTAGGTTAGAGGGATATCAGCCAAGTGTAATTATAAAAACAACTTGGTATTCACATATTAGAGGGGGAAATTTACCACCTACAGGTATGGGTGAAATGTTTATAAATTTTTGGTATTTTGGTGCTGTATTTGGTATGTTTATCTTTGGAGCACTGAATGCACTTATTTATAATTTATTGAATAAATTTAATAATTATTGGTATCTACTCATATATTCTAATTTAGTAATACTATTTGCAATGCTATACCCAAAAGGTGAATTTGATAATATTCCTATTATGACATTACTATTTATATTGGTTGTATATATGTCTTTATATATGCTTAGTAATTTTAATAATAGAAAGAGAGAGTAATTTGAAAAAAGTAACACATTTAACATCTGTACATTCTAGATATGACACAAGAATATTTTTAAAAGAATGTATTAGTTTAGCTAAAATAAATAATTTTAAAGTAAGTTTAATAGTTGCTGATGGTAATGGTAATGAGATAAAAAACAATATCAGTATTTATGATGTAGGGCAATTAAAAGGTAGAATTAATCGTATTTTTAAAACTACGAAAAAAGTGTTTCAAAAAGCTATTGAATTAGATAGTGATTTGTACCACTTTCATGATCCTGAGTTAATTCCTGTAGGTTTAAAACTAAAAAAGCTTGGATATAAAGTAATATTTGATATACATGAAAATACAGATTTACAGATATTAGAAAAAGATTGGATACCGTATCCTATACGAAGTAGTTTATCATTTTTTTATAAAAACTTTGAAAATTATGCGTGTAAAAAGTTTGATTATTTATTTGTACCACAATTAGCTATGTTTGACAAATATTCTAAACTAGAAAAGACAGAAGTTATTGCAAATTTTCCAACAAATATTTCAATAGATAATTATGATAAAAAATTATCAAAATATAAATTATTGTATTCAGGTTCAATAGGTGAATCAAGAGGGCTATGGAATATGCTGGATTTACTAGAAAAACTATTGAGATTAGAATCTTTGTATACATTGACAATAGCAGGAAATATGAGTAGTGAATTACTTATTGAAGCTAAAAAACATTCAGCATGGAGTAGTGTAAATTATCTAGGATTTATATCTCAAGAAGAGCTTAAAATAGTTTATCAAGAACATACTATAGGACTAATAATGTTTAATAATGTAGGACAATACTATATGGCTTATGCTTTAAAACTATTTGAATATATGTTAAATGGATTGACAGTGATGATGCCTAATTTTGGAGATTGGATTGTATTTAACAATGATAACAATGCTGGATATAATATTGATGTGAGAAATAGTATAGAGAGTGCAGATATTCTAAACAATATTACAGATGATACATTGAAAATAAATGAAAAAAGAAACAAGAACTTAGTACTAAAAAAGTTTACATGGAAAAATGAAGAAGATAAATTGATATATATTTATAAGGAGTTATTAGATGTTAAGTAAGTTTAAAAATGTATTGGTTTTAGCGCCACATACAGATGATGGTGAATTAGGTGCTGGTGGAACTATATCAAAGCTTGTAGAAAGTGGAGCAAATGTTTATTATGTTGCGTTTAGTGCAGCTGAAGAATCTGTTCCAAAAGAGTTTGATAAAAATATACTAAGAACAGAAGTTTTAAATGCAACTTCTAAACTTGGAATAAAAAAAGAAAATGTAACAGTTTATAAATACAAAGTAAGAAATCTTAACTATGCACGACAAGATATCCTAGATAATTTAATATCTCAACGAAGAGGAATTAAGCCAGATTTAGTACTGATGCCATCTTTAAATGATGTACATCAAGATCACAATGCAGTAGCCCAAGAAGCTGTAAGAGCATTCAAAGGTACTACTATATTGGGATATGAATTGATTTGGAATAACCTTACTTTTAATACTACTTCATTTGTAAAGTTAGATAAAAAATGTATTCAAGCTAAATGTGATGCTTTAAAAGAGTATAAATCTCAAGGTCAAAGGGACTATATGAGCGAAGAGTTTATATTTGCATTGGCAAAAACTAGAGGTGTTCAAATCGGTTCTGAATATGCAGAGAGCTTTGAGGTAGTTAGATGGGTAATGTAAAAGCATCAGAAATTGCTAGTTTTTTAGGTGCTGAACTTATAGGAGATGATATTTTAATCAGTAAAGCAGTATCTTTTGATAATATCGAAATGAATTCTATGGTATTTATAAAATATGCTGATTTTAAAGAAAATATAGATATTAAAAGTTTGTATTTGGTAATTGAAGATAAAAATATTTTAGATAGTTCATTGGCTTCTTATATTAGAGTTGAGAATCCTAGACTTTCATTTGCTAAGATAATAGAAAAATTCTTTATAGAAAGTTTTTCTTCAAAAATTGAGAAGAGTGCAAATATAGAAGATAGTGCTAAAATAGGAAACAATGTATATATTGGACATGGTTGTTATATTGGAAATGATGTAATTATAGGAGATGATACTGTTATAAAACATAATGTAGTAATTAATTCAGATGTAGTGCTTGGAACTAACTGTTTAATTAAATCTGGTGTTGTTTTAGGAGAGGATGGTTTTGGTTTTGATTTTGATAAAGATGGAACACCTGTAAAGATACCGCATATTGGCAAACTAATTATTGGTAACAGTGTTGAAATAGGTTCGAATACAGTTATAGCTAAAGGAACACTAAATAATACAATTATTAAAGATAATGTTAAAATTGATGCGTTAGTACATATCGCGCATAATTGCAGTATAGATGATAATAGCATGATTATAGCGTTGTCTCAAATAAGTGGAAGTGTAAAAATTGGTAAAAGTTGTTGGATAGCTCCAAGTGCTACGATTATACAAAAAAAAGAGATAAAAGATAATGTTAAAGTAGGAATAGGTTCTGTAGTAATTCAAAATATTGAAGAAAATAAAACAGTTATGGGCTTAGATTCAATTGATGTGATAGATCTATTTAGGTTTAAGAAAAAAAATAAATTTGGTGTTAAATAATATTATGAATATATGGATTATTAACCATCATGCTTTAACTCCTGATATGAGTGGTGGAACTAGGCATTACGACTTTGCGAAAGAATTAATAAAAAAAGGGCATAGTGTTACTATAATAGCTTCTAGTTTTCACTATTCTAAATTTATAGAGATGAAAGATTATGGTAGTAAAGATTATTTAGTAGAAAATATAGACAGTATTAATTTTATATGGTTTAAAACACCATCTTATATTGGTAATGGTGTCGGGCGAATAAAAAATATGCTTAATTTCTCTTATAAAATATCAAGCATTATCCCATCTCTTAAATTAAAAAAACCAGATATAATCATAGGTTCAACGGTACATCTTTTTGCTGTTTATTCTGCGTATAGATTATCTCAAACATATAAAGTACCTTTTGTTATGGAGGTTCGTGATCTTTGGCCACAAACATTAATAGATATGGGTATATCTAAATGGCATCCATTTATAATATTGCTAGGTATTTTAGAAAAATATTTATATAAAAAAGCTGATAAAATTATCACATTATTACCAAAAGCAAATATATATATGGAAAAGCTAGGTATAAATAAAGATAAAATAGTATGGATATCAAATGGTACTGCATATGACGGGATTGTAAAAAGCAATGAAGAACTCTTGCCAAAAAATAAGTTTAATATTTTATATACTGGTGCAATAGGCCTAGTAAATAATATTGAGTTATTTGTTAAAATTGCAAATCAATTAAAAAATAATGATAAATATCATTTTACAATTGTAGGAAATGGTCCTCAAAAAGAAAATATTCAGAAAATTTCTAAAGAATTTAATCTTACAAATATTACTTTTATAGATGCTGTAGCTAAACAAAAGATTTATTCATACTTGAATGAAGCTGATTTGTTATATATCTCATCAAATAATTCATCTTTATATAAATATGGTGTTAGTCAGAATAAACTGTATGACTATATGGCTTCATCTAAGCCTGTTCTTTATGTAGGTACTATTGAAGATAACATTGTTCAATTAGCAAATGCGGGGATTATTATTGAAGAACATAATGAAGATAAAATAGCTCAAAAGATTATTGATATAAGCTCTTTATCGCAAGAAGAATATAATCAATATGGTAAAAATGGAAAAGAATATATAAAAAATAATTTTTCCATAAAATACTTATCTAAAAAACTAGAACAATTATTAAAAAATGAGGTGACTAAATATGCTAAAAAGATTATTTGATATAACTCTTTCGATAATCCTAATAATAATATTTTTACCATTTTATATAGTGGTGTCTTTTTTGATTTTAATCAATATGGGAAGCCCAATATTATTTAGGCAACAAAGACCAGGGCTAAATGATGAAATATTTGGAATATATAAATATAGAACGATGACAAATGAAAAAGACAAGTATGGAAATTTACTACCAGATGAACAAAGGATATTAGGTATTGGTAAATTTATACGAAGTACTAGTTTAGATGAACTTCCTCAAATATTTAATGTACTAAAAGGCGAGATGAGTTTTGTAGGTCCTCGCCCACTTCTTATAGAATATCTCGATAGGTATAATGATACACAAAAAAAAAGACATGATGTAAAGCCAGGTATTACAGGCTGGGCTCAAGTAAACGGTAGGAATGCTATAGGTTGGGAGCAAAAGTTTGAATATGATGTATGGTATGTTGAGAATCAATCATTTTGGTTAGATATAAAAATACTTTGGCTTACATTTTTAAAGGTTATAAAAAGAAGTGATATTAGTTCGGAAAGTAGTGCTACTATGGAAGCTTTTAAAGGAAATAAATAATGAAGAATATAATTATTATAGGGGCTGGTGGATTTGGAAGAGAGATTTATTCTTATATTCAAGATGATATACATAAAGGTTTTTTAAAAAATTGTACTTTTAAAGGTTTTGTAGATGATGATGAAATTAATTTTAAGAATCTTAAAATAAAAGAAGAAAAATGGCTTGGTACTATTGATGAATATAAGTATTTAGAAAATGATTTTGTTATTATTGCCATAGGAAGTATTAAAGCACGAAATAGTATAATTAGTAAACTTAACTATAAAAAAGTTAATTTTTATAGTTATATACATAATTCAGTCTTTGTAGCAGCTGATGCTATTGTAAATGATGGGATTATTATATGTCCAAATTCTATGATACAGTCAAATGCCTTGGTAGAACAGTATTGTATTTTAAACATATTTACAAGTATTGGGCATGATTCAGTTTTAGGAAAAGGTAGTATTTTATCTCCATATTGTACTTTGAATGGTAATGTACATACTGGCAATAATTTATTTATGGGTACGCACTCATCAATATTGTTAAAATCAAATATTGGCAGCAATTGTTCTATTGCTGCACATACTGTAGTAAATGGGAATATAGTAGATAGTATGCTTGTTAAAGATATGAAAACTCAGAAACAAGTTAAAAATAGATTAATTTAAATAAAGGAAATAAAATGAAAAATAAAGAAAAATTGGTAAAAGCGTTTTCAGAAGCATTAGGTGTAAAAGAAGAGATGATTACAGATGAATTAGAATATAACTCAATTCCAGAATGGGATTCAGTAGCACATATGTCTTTAATTGCTGAAATTGAAGATGCATTTGATATTATGCTTGATACTGATGATATTATCGATATGAGTTCACCTGCAAAAGCATTAGAGATTGTTGAAAAGTATTTATAATGCTACTTAAAGGAAAAACAGCATTAATAACTGGATCTACTAGAGGTATAGGAAGAGCAATTGCAGAAGTTTATGCCAAAAATGGTGCATCCCTTATACTAAATGCAAGAGATGAAGAAAAAGCCAAAAAGGTTGCTTTAGAAATATCTGATAAATATAAGGTAAGAGTAGATATTGTTTTATTTGATGTTTCTGATTCTGATGAAGTTAAAAATGGATTTAGAGAAATATTTAAAATTACTAAAAATCTTGATATTCTCGTTAATAATGCAGGTATTTTAGATGATGCGCTAATTGGAATGGTTACTAAAACACAAATAGAAAAAACATTTGGTATCAATACATTTGGAGTATTATATGTAAGTCAATATGCTGCAAGAATGATGAGTAAGAAAAAAGCTGGTTCAATTATTAATATTAGTTCTATCATAGGTACAAATGGAAATGATGGTCAAGCTGTTTATGGTGGAAGTAAAGCTGCTGTTATTGGTATAACTCAATCATTAGCGAAGGAATTAGCACCAACAGATATAAGAGTAAATGCAATTGCACCAGGATTTATAGATACAGAAATGACACACGGACTTACAAAATGTAAATATAAAGAGAGAATTGATTCTATTAAGATGAATAGAATTGGAAAGCCAGAAGATATTGCAAATACTGCTCTTTATCTAGCATCTGATTTATCAAGTTATGTTACTGGACAAGTAATTGGTGTAGATGGGGGGATGCTAATATAATGTTTGATATTGATTTTTCAAAACATGGAGATAATGTTTGTTTAATATCTGATAATAGAGAAATAAAATATAATCAAATAGATAAATTATGTTCTACTATATCAAATGTATTGCCAAATACTAAACAGTTGGTATTAGTTAAGGCACAAACTAATATAGAAACTATTATTGGATATCTTACTTTTTTAAGAGCAGAACAAGCTTTTATAATGTTAGATGCATCTGTTGATAATGAGTTTATTGATAATATTATTAAAACATATAATCCAAATTTTATTTGGGAAGAAAAAATAGTAGATACAGATTATTTAGTTGAATATGAAACTTATGGATTAAAAATACATAATAAAGCACAGATTTTACTAAACGATAAATTATCATTAATGTTATCAACATCAGGAACAACTGGTTCTCCAAAAATGGTAAAATTAACAAAAGAAAATTTGTATTCAAATTGTGACTCTATTGTTGACTATTTAAATATAGAATCAACTCATAGAGTAATAACAAACTTACCATTATATTATTCTTATGGAATATCTATTTTAAATACACATTTAGAAAGAGGTGCTTCTCTTGTTGTTACTAAAGAATCAATTATGTCAAAAGATTTTTGGGAAACATTTAAAAAACATAAGGTAACAACACTAAATGGTGTTCCATATAATTATGAAATATTTAGACGAATAGGTATCATGAAAATGGAATTGCCATCATTGAAATATATGACACAAGCAGGTGGTAA
>Ga0233431_1005716_pt1 | contig 11764 bp, 11 predicted proteins | sample SI_118_April2016_FD_179867 | JGI IMG/M metagenome (GOLD analysis project Ga0233431, IMG submission 179867) | Seawater microbial communities from Saanich Inlet, British Columbia, Canada - SI_118_April2016_200_MG | ecosystem: Environmental > Aquatic > Marine > Inlet | place: Canada: British...
CAGCACATACGTCCCGAGATTCACCTATTCAGCCCGTTACCCCGAGATCAAGGAGGTCTACCAGAACACCAACAGGCTGGTGCAGGACTTTGTAGACTATTACCGCAGCGCCATGAGAGACCGGGGAGTTATGGATTTCAATGAAATCCTTTATAAAACCGAACTGCTGCTGCGTAAAAACGAGGCAGTAAGGGAATATTTTAAAAACAAATTCTCGTACATTTTTGTGGATGAATTTCATGACACGGACCCGCTTCAGACCATGATCCTTTTCTACCTCGCTGAAAAACGGGGTACATTTGCCAAATCCCGGGATAAGATTCAGGTTGAAAAAGGCAAGATCTATGTGGTGGGTGACCCGAAGCAGTCAATTTACAGGTTTCGAAGGGCCGATATTGAAATCTATACCAGGGCTATGGAAAAAATCACCCAAAAAGGAACCGGGAAAAAAGAACTCTTGTCAGTTAATTATCGCTCTTCAGCAAAAATTATCGACTGGGTCAACCGCTTTTTCAAGGATCGGATGAAAAGACCCAAAGACGGCAATTACCAGGCGAAGTATGTTCCGTTGAAACCTCACAAAAAGAAGGGGGGGCGTATCCTTTTTGTTAATCCGGCTGCCGGTTCAGGAGATATGGAAGACCAAAAGGTAGATGACGCCCGGGAGATGGAAGCGAAATTGACTGCCTCATGGATAAAGGAAAACACCGTCGGCGAAAAATTCGCGTTCCGGGATATCATGGTCCTTTTCAGGACGAAAAGGAACATGCTGAGGACCACCGAGTATTTAGAGGAATTCGATATCCCCTATGAAATGGTGGGAGCGAGTTCCTATTTCGGCCGTGGCGAAATTCAGGATATGGCTAATATGCTCAAGTCCATCGCCAATCCTCTGGATCAGGTGAGTGTGGTCGCGGCGCTCAAAGGACCGTTTTTTTCCCTGACAGACAAAGACCTGTACACATGGCGATTGCAGGGCGGAAAATTTGATTATCGAGGGGCCGGGGAAGACCCGGATCACAAGGTCGGTCATGCCCTCCGCGAAATTTGGAGTCTTCATAAAGAATCCCGTAAAACAACGGCAGCCAATCTCCTCAGAAAAGTATTGGAGGAAAAAGGGATTCTGGCTTCCTACATGAAAACAAAACGCGGCCGCCATAAAGTATTGAACATCATAAAGGCCATGGAACTTTTGAGAAGCTTTGGCAAAATCCCTTTCCGTGACGCGGTTGCCGATTTTACGAATAAGCTGGAGAGAAATATCGAAATGCCTGATTTTTCACCTAAAACCGGAGATGCCGACGAGGTTCAACTGCTGACCATTCACAAGGCAAAGGGATTGGAGCAAAAGGTCGTGTACATCGCGGACAGCACATCGGCGGACCTCAAAGATAACGCGGTGTTCATAGACAACGAGAACGGGCAGATACTGTACAAGCTCAACAATGATTTTGAAACCCCCGACTATACATCTTGGAAGGACAAAGATCAGCTTAGAAATGCGGCCGAGTCAGAACGGCTCAGGTATGTGGCAGCCACCCGGGCAAAGGAATTGCTTGTGATCAACAGTGTCCCTTTCAAAAAGTTTGAAGAAACATTTGTCGCTCCGTTTTTTTCGAAAAAAACAAAGACCAAGACCGTCACGATTGATGTGAAAAATGTGACGATTTCCGCGGGTAAAAAGACGGCAAAGCCAAAACCAAAGGCCCTGAAAAAATTTGATCAAGAACTGGAAAGGATTCGGGTTGATATTCCGGAAGCAATTAAAGCAGTCTCAATGCCGTCTTTGTCAGTCGTCAGCCCTTCAACCGGGAAATTTGAAGGCGAAGAGGAAGATGTCCAAATCCAGGTTATCTATGATGAGAGGGAAATGGATTTTCGTTTGGAGGGTACGTCCGCAGCAACCATTGGAACACTCACCCACAAGCTCATGGAGGCCAATCCTTCAAACCTTCAAAAAGCGGCGGCGACGATCGTGAAAAACGAAAATGTCAAAATGGATCCTTCGCATCTAATTTCACTGGTCAAGGCCTTAAGAAAAAAATCCCTTGTAAAAAGACTGGACCAAGCCAAAACCATTCTGAGAGAGGTACCGATCAAGTTCAAGACAACAGGTAATGTGTATTACGATGGGAGTATCGACCTGCTGTTCGAAGAAGATGACGGGTGGGTCCTGGTCGATTATAAAACCATTACTGTTTCGGATAAGAAGGAAGAAGAAAAGGTGCGGAAGAAGTACAAGACCCAGATGGGGATCTATGCTGAAGGTCTGAGGCAGATGGGGATGAGGGTGAAAGATATTTTGATTGTCTCCTGTTGATTTTTCTCGCTCTATATCCTACTTTCAGTTGCTGTTTGCTATATCAGTCAGTTGCAAGACAAAACTGAATGCGATAGGATAGACGGATTCGAGCAAAAGTTCTGCTGTCAAGGGCAGACCAAAGTCTTCTCTTGCCGGCATATTCAACCACTCGACAATCCAACTTTTTCAGTCAAGCACTGGATAAAATGAGGTGAGCATCATGGGATTAGCATTATTAAAAGAACCTGTTCCAATTGAGATTGATTTGGATGGCACCGCACGGTTAAGTGGATCACGCGTAACCCTTGATTCCGTTGTTGCCGCGTTCAATACAGGCGCTACTGCTGAAGAAATCGTATTTCAGTATCCAACATTACAATTGCCTGATGTATATGCCGTAATCACATATTATTTAAGGCAACAGAAAGATGTCGACACCTATTTGCTTGATAGGCGGAAGGTATCGAACAGGGTTCGACAACACAACCAGGCTCGCTTCGGCATGATTGGAGTGCGTGAACGTTTATTGGCTCGTCAGGAAACGACGAAAAAGGCAAAAGATGCTTAAGCTTGCTTCTGACGAGAATCTCAATAACAACATTGTGCGCGGCCTGCTTCGCAAGAAGCCTGATTTGGATATTGTGCGTATCCAGGACGCCGGCCTCATAGGTGCGGATGATCCAACAGTTCTTGAGTGGGCAGCCCGAGAAAATCGTGTCCTGATCACACATGACGTGGCTACCGTGACTCGATATGCTTATGAGCGTCTGGAAGCGGGCCTTGCCATGCCGGGAGTATTTGAAGTAGATCTTTTTGCACCAATGGGTCAGGTTATTGAAGATATTCTGTTGTTAGCTGAATTCAGCTTTGGAGGGGAGTGGGAAGGCCGGATTGGTTACATACCGTTGAAGTAAACGTTATGAAAAAAGATAAAAAAGCAGAGCCCACCACCATTTCAAAAGCGAGTACCATGGAAGAGATCGGAAATTTCTGGGACAGCCACAGCCTTGCCGACCAGTGGGGCCAAACCCATGAGGTTGAGTTCGATGTCAGGGTCCAGCGCAGACGACGAATAACGATTGACCCTGAACTTTATTTTAAGGTTGAAGCGCAGGCCCGCGCACGTGGGATTTTGCCTGAAACTTAGTCAACATGTGGCTGTCCGAGCGATTGCGCCAAACCGCTTAATGAGCGTTGTATTGCAGGGATTTGCGAAGAAATATCTGTGGTATTAGGGGACAGATTGGAGGAATTCGAAAGATAATGAACTGTCACATTTTAGGGCTTTTCTACGCGGGTTATAATCCGTTTTTGCCTGAGGACTTGCAGCAGCTTTTTGTATTCGTGTCCATTCGTGTAATTAGTGGTAAAGACCTTGACGATCTCTGAATTGGTGATATGATAACAAGTCTTGTGCAGGATGTTTGTTTACACCGATTCCGGGGGAAGAAATTACTGAAAAGGAGGAACGCTTATGTCATCTACAGCTATTACAACAATGACAAAAATGATGGAGTCTTTGCCCGAAAGCATTCAGCTCCGAGTCATAGATTATCTGCGGGACTATATCGAAGACCTACAGGACGAAATTAAATGGGATTCCTCTTTTAAGGAAAGGCAACCACAACTCATTACCGCTGCACGGCGAGCCAAACGCGAAATTGCCGAAGGACGCGCGAAGTCGATGGACTATAGCCGGTTATGAAATCTTCTACTCTGCCATCGCTTTGGACTGCATACAGAGCGCTTGAAAAGACAGTAAAGCGCAGAACCAAAAAAAGCCTACAGTTTGTGGGCACAAAATCCATTTCATCCATCTCTCCATTTCAAATGCGTCAATCAGGAAGAAAATGTCTGGTCGGTAAGAATAACACGCGGGTATCGTGCAGTCGGCGTTTTTGAGGGAGATACAATCACATGGTTTTGGGTTGGCAATCACGATGAATACGAACGATTTTTTTCATAAACCAATAGGAGAATTGGGGGAGATAAACAAGACATAAAAGGTTTGGCAATGTTGGTTAGCTTACTCTGGGTTACGGGGGCTTTTTGAGAACTCTGTACATGTTATTGTGCGGTAGGGTAACTTGGGTACACCGAAAAATAGGCAGACAGTGTGTTGAAGAAACCAATTAGCGGCTTAAGGAAAGTTGGTGTTGAATCATGCCCGTCCACACATGCCCTTCATTGCATGCTCTTTGCAAGATTGGTATGATTCGTTTGTGAAAAAATATGAGGACAAATCAATTCGAAATGCAGATCGATAATTTTATTCACTACGCAAGATGTGACTCCAGATTTACTCAATGCCGTCTTTGTCAGTCGTCAGCCCTTCAACCGGGAAATTTGAAGGCGGAGAGGAAGATGTCCGAATCCAGGTTGTCTATGATGAGAAGGAAATGGATTTTCGTGTGGAGGGTACGTTCGCAGCAACCATTGGAACACTCACCCATAAGCTCATGGAAGCCAATCCTTCAAACCTTCAAAAAGCGACCGCGACGATCGTGAAAAACGAAAATGTCAAAATGGATCCTTCGCATCTAATTTCACTGGTTAAGGCCTTAAGAAAAAAATCCCTTGTAAAAAGACTGAACCACGCCAAAACCATTCTGAGAGAGGTGCCGATCAAGTTCAAGACCCCGGGTAATGTGTATTACGATGGAAGTATCGACCTGCTGTTCGAAGAAGATGACGGATGGGTCCTGGTGGATTATAAAACCATAATTGTTTCGGATAAGCAGCAAGAACAAAAGGTGCGGAAGAAGTACAAAGCCCAGATGGGGATGAAGGTAAAAGATGTTTTGATTGTCTCCTGTTGATTTTTCTCGTTTTATTATATCCTGCTTTCAGTTGCTGTTTGCTATATCAGTCAGTTGCAACACAAAACTGAATGCGACAGATAGGACAAGCAAGGTTTAGGAAATATACAGATTCAAGGCAAAATGTTAACTGAAGAGTGGATCAAATTGTAAAGGAGGCAAATATGTCAATCAACGAAGACCATTTAATCAAACTTACAAGTATTTCAGAGAAAGTGAGAGATGGTTCAATTTCTTTACCCACAGTTCAAAGAGGCTTTGTTTGGAAACCACACCAAATTGAGAATCTTTGGGATTCACTATTACGTGGGTATCCAGTGGGTTCCTTTGTATTATCTCACAAAACTAATTCAGAGGGAAATTTTGAATTACTGGATGGGCAACAAAGGGCATCATCAATTTGCTTGGGATTTTACGGCCCTATTAATAGGCGCAAAACTTCAACCCGCAATAATATCTTTTTGAAAACATCATCTGATAATATTATGATTTTTGTTGATCTTGCAATACCTGATTCGCAAAGAGATAATAGAAAATATCTGTTCAGAGTTATAACAAAATCACATCCATGGGGGTACAGAAGACGAGAAAATCAAAAGACACTGGAGTCAAAACATATTGTGAAGGCAATGAAATTGTATAGATTAAATAACGATGATTATTTGCAAACTCCTTTAAGACACTTTTGGCCGTATGATTCCTTCAAACCGATTCCTCTGGGGTTATTTCTTAATGCTAAGAACATTTCGGGTCTAAAGCAATCAATTGAAGATTGGAAGAAGGATAAGAACTTAAATGTAATAGACAAAAAGAGCAAAGGTACGACAAGCTATTATTCTATTGAACAGATTTTTTCTGATGTTAAGATTATGCTTGATGAACAAAAACTACCACTTCTATGGTTAAACTTATCAAAACTATTTGATGCCGATGTAAAAGGGTCCACTGTGTCACAAAATGGTGATATTGAATTGGAAGCTTCAACCCAACTTCCAACCACCATCGATTTAGACAAAGACGACCAAATGAATATTGAGGATAGGAGTCTAGACGAAATCGAAAACCTTTTTATTAGGTTAAACTCAGGCGGGACCGCTTTGAAAGGAGAAGAACTTAATTACTCAGTTCTGAAATCACAAATTAGCAATACAATGCAAAATGAAATTGAACAAGCTTGCAACCCTCTCTTTTCCCCTGCGAGGTTTATTACTATTGCTTTTCGACTTTTCAATATTAGTTCAGATATTATTAGTATGCGAATTAAGCCAAAGCAATTCCAGGGCGCCATGAAAGATAGAAAAGATGCATTTATTGAGTTCATGAAAAACAAATTCATTAAAACTAAAACACTTGATAACGTCAAATCTATTTTGACTTACAATGAAAATTCGAATCCTAATGGTTTACCATCATTTGTTTCATATAGGCTCGCACATACAGCTCCTGAAGTGATGTTTATGCTTTTATACCGTTTAATCATAAGAGAGGATGACATTAAAGATAAAGATATTGTGTTGGGGATGGTAACATTGTTTGTATGGCTAGGTAGAGGTGTGAAAGAAAAAGATCATAGCAAGCTTTTAAATAATATTTGGCCATGTATGAAACAACTAGATGCAAAGAGGTTTTGGTCTAATGAAACAGTCCTACGTGCAATCATAAGAATTAATGATAATGAAGTACTCTTAAATTTCCCTAGTTTACAACAATTGAAACGTGCTCTCCCTAAAGGTGATGGGCATATTACTAAATTTGACGAAAAAACTTTCTATAAGGGACAATACGGTAATTTTTTTAGAAAAATATTACGCAATACAGATGTTTTACTTTATTCTCAAAGATCATACCTATCTAAATGGTTTCATAAAATTGAAGACTACAATTTAGATGATACAAACTCAGCGTTTGATTTAGACCATATTTGTCCAAGAAGTTATATAAAAAACAAGAAAAACCTTCGTAAATCTTTAAAGTATTGGTATAATTCAATTGGAAATCTTAGAGCTTGGCCATATTCATTGAATAAGAGTGATCAAGATGATGCTCCAGCAGTTAAATTTAATCCAAAATCCGAAGATAAACTATCCTGGTGGTCAGAATATTTGAACAATAAGGAACTTACTGAAAAATTGTTGAGAAATTATCTTTTGAGTGCATCTTCCTGTAGCAAGGAATGGTTAGATATGGAAAGTGATATAAAAGATAAGATCAAAGAAAACAAGGTTGTAAAACAAGTGCTAAGCACTATTATGAACAGAAATTCCCAGCTTTGTGCAGATTGGTATAATAGCCTTAAAATAGACTCTTTGATCCCTGAAACCTTAAAGAAAAGTGGCATAAAAAGCCTTTTTAACAAATTTCTAAAATTGAGTATGTGGTATATCGAAAAAAATGATGATGATATGGAATATCACTTGCAAACACCCCATGACAGCCTTCGATTGTATTTTGCTTATAACGTAGAGGGTTATACCCTTCTAAATGATTACATCGGGTTTGGGATGTTTTGTGATGAGGATGAGTTTAAAAACGTTAAGATACCTAAAAAATTTGAAAAGTCATATATACGTGAAGATGAATATTGTATTCGGACTAATGCCACATTGATTTCATTTTCCGAAGATTCACGAATTGACTTATTAAACGAGTTTTATCTTTGGTTGCTAGAGTTTCCTAATAGCCCACTTCAAGAAATCGTAACTGATAAATTTTGTAGCAGTATCAAACTTAAGTATAGAGACAGAATATTGAAGACAAATTAGGATGTGAGTGAAAAACCTGGTTGTTTGGCTTGGTTTTCACATATTTTTCCATTCATTGGATATTCCTCCTAATCCATGAATAGCAAAACATTCATAGCTTTCATTTTTTCTTATATCCTTAGCATACCCTGGTTTAGTTGCAGTATGATGAGCGACAATTGAAATTTCCGGTATTTGTCAACAAAAAGTATGCTGTCTGAGCTATTCAGAAAGGAGGCTCAGGTGGTTACTGACAAACAAGTGCGGAGGCTTATTGAATTGTTAGGCAAGGGAAAGAATCTTTGTACATCGGCAGCGAAGGCAGACATGGATGAAAAGACAGCCCTCAAGTATCGATGCCTAAACAAATTGCTCAGCGAAATCAAGGTTGACCATACATGGCGGACCTGGGAGGATCCGTTTGATGCAGTATGGGAGGAATTGAAAGGGAAACTGGAAAATCAATCCGGAGTTAGAAGCGAAGACATTGTTTGAGAATCTTCAGCGCCTGTATCTAGGTACTTTTGCTGACGGTCAGCTGCGCACATTGCAGTGCCGGGTGAAGACCTGGCGTGCACTGGAAGGGTCACACAAAGTGTAGGGAATCGGGGTCACATTTGATTTGTGAATTTATAAGCTACATTTCCCTTTGAAAGACCTTGTTTTTTCTCCTGAGTTGGTTCCGGACTCCCGTAACAGTGTGGATTACAGCCCCGGATGGTCGCTTCCAAATCCCCTACCCAGGAATCAGTTTTTAACCACGGGTGACGGAGAAGCACTTGAATGCACTATTCTTTTCTCTTCTTCATCTCTACTAAGTTGCACAAAGGATGGGGGAAATTATGTGTCCGCCCGGGCTCAGAGAAATGACTTGACATTTCTGACGAAATAAAGTATAATGCTTTTAAAAATTGGGGCTTGCTTATTTCCATTCCCCAGAGAATCCTTTCTTGAAACCATCCACTTCACGCTTATCAGTTTCTTTACTTTCTTAACCAACGAAACTCTGTAAGTAGCCAATCCAGCCTTGAAGGCTTTTGGAGATAATTTATCAACTTCATCTCTTGTGATTTATCAGTTCCACCCCCTTCTTGTAGTCGAATGGACCCTGTTTGATTTACCATGCAATAACCAAAAACTTCATCGGAATCATTCCCCATTATTCATATCACCCTAACCAGGATAAACCGGAAAAGAAAAGGTCTCGCGCAAAGGCGCAAAGTTGAAAACTATGAAACAGAATTGTTAACGGTCTAACCAGGAGAATTATTTTATGAGCAATCAAGCGGATAATTTCCCGGATAAAATGAGAACGATTGTTATCGGGATCGGGCAGACCGGGGAAGAATTAATTTCAGGGCTGAGAGCAACACCCCAAACCATCAATTACCAAGTCAACCCTTCCCCGCAGTTAGAATCCTACCCTTATGGCCCCAATATCAAAGACAAGTTGGGAGTTCAGGCCATGATTTTTCTTGTCGGGGCAATTGACCATCCGGATTTCAACCGGGCCAGAGAGTTGATTTTGAATCATACCCCATTCTTTCTCTGGTCAATTGGGACACTATCTCAGGGATCGAATAGAACAGCTTCCTTCCGGATAGATAAGAGGGAGGGCTTGATATTGCCCAGGGATGGGGATGCACTTACCCTGATTCAAGCCATTTACCAGGGTCATTGTGGTGGAGTTATGGGTTATGATTCAGCGGATACTGTTCATGTCTGTGGGGGCCGCGAGCTCGGCTGCGCCTGGATTGAATCGAACCATGCGGGTTATGGCCCGGCCCTTGAAAAACTGTTTATGGAAAACAGGGCCGGTTTGCTTCAGGCCCGGGCGGTAATTTTATTTATCCTGTTTAAACGCCCGAATAAAGGGGGACGTAGGTGCTGAGAGTGCGTAGCCTTTTACTTTGAATTGTTTTTCAGCCTCTCAATTGTACCATAGATTTCCGGACTGCCCGCAGCCTGCACCGGATAAACCGGAAGAGCTGAAAGCCGAAAGCTCAAATCTGAATGGAAACGCCCAGTACCCACTCCTTGGGTTACGCTTTTGCCGCTTGAAAACCAGCCTTGAACCTCGTTTGTACTTCCATGCCTATCTTCAGACTATCAGGCAGCCTTTCTAAACTCTTTTACGGATTTTGATATCTTTTCTTCTTGGCCCTGAACTTGCCATAAATCATATTGTGCCTGTTGAATTAACCAGCTTTCAGAACTGCCACCAAAAGCATTAGATAGACGGATGGCCGCGACCATTTTCTCCCGAATAACGCGTTGCCGAAGGTTCAGGTGTTTCCCTGGTTCCGGGGCGATCTGTACATTGGACAGGATATTAAACACGCCTTCAAGCTGTTCGCCGAAATCGGATTACAGGAGATTTGGGGTCTGCTTGTCCATGGATTCAATGTCTAGATATTGGATACTTCTTCAAAGCGATGATTCATGGATATGAAAAAAGGAGGTTTTGTTAGCATAGTCGCAGACCAATTTGATGTCAGTCATTATGTCTTCAAAACCGATTAAAAAGGGAACGCTGTCATCATCCAAAAGTAAAGCTTTCGCCTTTATTACAGGGGAAATAGTGCTCTTGTCGACCAAAACCAAAGTGATTTCCCCTAACCTTCCTGAAACTTTCCCTCCCCCAATACCATGTACGTCGCTTTTGTCGGAGAAAACCTTGCTTATCTTGGCTTTTTTCCAGATCGAATTTGGGATAATCGAGATAGGGTTGCCGGTGTCGACAATCGCCTTATATTTTCTTGTCCAGCCTTCAGTTGTTTGTAATTGGACAGAGGCAGTAAGCCTGATCAGGTGTACAGCTATCCCCTGCTCAATCAAATCCAAATCGATTTGCGTTTCAAATTCAAGTTCAATGACTATAGACACGGATTCCCTTCTCGGCAAAGTATATGGGGAATTCATCCCGACCGGTTCTTTCTGTACACACTTTTTCCACCTCGGCAATGGTTTTTCCAGCGGCAACCACCTTTTTACCCACTATTGCCACCCATTGGTTGGCATATTCTCCAACAATCTCAGTGAAATGCTCACCGGCCCATTTGCTATCTTCCCAATACCCGTCAGGCCCAGGCAGAGGAAGCTTGATTGCTTTTGTCTCTTTATCATTTAATACCGGCATCACGAAAGCCTCCTTTGTTTTCTATGCTAATGGAAATAATGGGGGACATAGGTGCAGAGAGTGCATAGACTTCCAGACTGCCCCCTGCCTGACCCGGATAAAGGGGAGAGCTGAAAGCCGAAAGCTCAAAGCTGAATGGAAACGCCCAGTCCCCACTCCTTGGGTTACGCTTTTGCCGCTTGAAAACCAGCCTTGAACCTCGTTTGTTTAGCCCTCGTCTGACTCCTTCGAAAATGCTTTGTTATCAGCCAGTTACAGGAACCATGCTATTCAACAGAATGAACCCAGGGCAATGTGGCCTGAACCGCCTTGATCAACTTCTTGTCTGCTGACCGGAACCCTGCACTCAAATGCCGGGCCAAGGGCAAATAGTGTGAGGCACAGGCAGCCGGCAGAGAGAAACGCTCGACTAATCAATTAATCGACCAAAATAATTGTACCCTATTTTACAGGATAATCAAAGGGGAAAAGCATTCCGGCACAATTGTCAATCATATTTGAGGTAAACGGGGGTCAGTGTGTACACTGCGGAAATATCCTTAAAAAACGTCACAACTGTTCCGCACTATGGAACATTCGCATGTTACCTTTAAGATAATGGAAATGAATGGAGGAATGATCCACAGATTACGCAGATTACACGGATTCATACCTGACCCGGATAAACCGGAACAGAAAAGGCCTCACGCAAAGACGCAAAAGCGCAAAGTTGAAAACTATGAAACAGAATTGTTAACTGTTTAACCAGGAGAATTATTTATGA
>Ga0233431_1005718_pt1 | contig 11763 bp, 6 predicted proteins | sample SI_118_April2016_FD_179867 | JGI IMG/M metagenome (GOLD analysis project Ga0233431, IMG submission 179867) | Seawater microbial communities from Saanich Inlet, British Columbia, Canada - SI_118_April2016_200_MG | ecosystem: Environmental > Aquatic > Marine > Inlet | place: Canada: British...
CATGCGCATGGCGCCTTTGTTCAGCGACTGCCCGGTCGTGGCCAGGCTGATGACGGCCACGGCGAAACCGGCCCAATAGGGCTTATCCCAGCCCATCCACAGGGAGATGCCGTAGGCGATGGTCATCGCCAATGCGGTCTTGATGGCTTCTTTGCTTCGAGTGGACAGGGTCATCATGGCGCCTTCAAGGATAAATTTTAACCACCTTAAGATCAGGGATCGAGTTGTCGGGTTTCAATCAGACTTCAGTCTGCGCGCAATACCTTTGGCCCAGGGGTTCGCCGTCAAACCGTGGGCTAATACACACAGCATTACGGTACATACCACAGTGCGTATCAGTATAGGCTCACTGGGCAGATTCTCGTTGGCCACAATGATGCAAAATACGATAGTGGCCAGACCCCTGGGTCCGAACCAGGACAGGAACAGTTTGGTTTCCAGTTTCTCCCCGAGACCCGTCAGGGCGATTATATTGGGCAACATACGAATAAGCGTGAGGCTCAAAAGGGAGTAGATCACAACATCCAGGGTCATACCTGCCAGGTACTTCCCAACCATCCCCCCGAACAGGACCCAGGTCAGCATCGCAAGCAGTTCGGATATGCCTTCGCCAGCCATGACCAGCTTATGGGTATGTTCCTTCGAAAAATGACCGAACAGCAAACCGCCAACAAACGCGGCGATGTAGCCGCTGCCGTGCAGCGTCTGGGCCGTGGCGAAGCAGGCCAGGGCCAGACTGACTACCGGAATCTGTTTCCATACATCGGTGAGCCAGCCGCGTCGTGCGCATATGGAAATCACTTTGACTCCCACCAGAGCCATCACCACCCCCACGCCCATGCCAACACCTATTTCCCTGGCTACCAGCTCTAAAGCCAGCATGCTGGTGCTGTTATCGCCACCGGCACCCGTCGCCAGGGCCAGAAATACCAAGAGCACGGGGACGCATATCCCATCGTTGAGCCCGCTCTCCACGTTAAGACCCTCCCGGATCCGTGCCGGGACGGCCTTGTTGGTCACAACACCCTTGCCGAGAGCCGCATCGGTGGGGGCGAGCATAGTGGCGAGAATGCATATCTCAAGCAACGCAATATCGGGGAAAACCACCATTCCGACGCCCACGCCCAGTGCGATACAGAGCGGTAGGCCGATCAGCAGCATACGCGCTGGAATTCGCGCATGGGACCGCAAGGTCACCAGGTCTGCATTTGCCGCGTCAATGAAAAGCACCAGTGCAAGCGTCAGATCAGCAATAACGCGCAGTTCGAGCGCTTTAACATCGATATGGAGGAACCCCAGGCCGACAGGTCCTGCGACTAAACCAAAGGCAAGGAAAATCATTGGGCCGCTAATAATGCTGCGTTCAATCCTGCCGGAAACCACGCTGAATGCAAACGCTAAAACTACCAAGCTCACCAAATTCTCATACATTTGTTCCTCCCGAGTTAAGCACAAATGGTGAATGCAGGCGATTGTGAATGGTGTTGGGCCAAGCTACAATTTAGAATATTGTGATTGGATTTACAAGAATAGCTTTTTCAGCCGCAATATCGTCATTCTTGGTGTTCACATCGGGCATAAAGGACGCGGGTAATCGCTACTCAGCTTTGCTTGATTCCGGTTCTGGCTCTGTTTCCTCTTTGAGCCATATTAAAAAGAGTTTGTAACCGGCCGAGAAAACGATCGCGCCAATGAAGAGACCGATCACGCCCGATGCTATAAAGCCACCTAGAAAATGTCACCGCAGCCTGCTGAGCACCGTCGCCATGTGCAAGCAGAACACCGGCGATAATGATCGAAACCACGAAAATCAGAATCCCGACACCGGCATGGGCAACGGTGGACGGCAACACCATAACATACTTCTTGAGTACGGGCGCCATTTTGTTCAGCGCAGCACCGAGATCTTGCGATCCAAGGCTCCACCACTTGTATACCGGTTCACCGATGATCAGCCATGATCTGACGCTCTCCGATGGTGGAGGCACTTTCAGGGTCCCGTCTTCGAGCTGTGCTGAAAAATCCTGTACAGAGTCGATGAGGGAATAGGAAAGCATAATGGTCGGAACGAGCAGGAGGATCAGTGCGAAGATTGTTATCAGGGTTGCCGCTAACCGATCACGTCCACCCAGGGCGGACTTCAGCCGGTTGTAGATGGGATGGATTGCAGCTGCAATGATGATGCCCCAAACGATCGTCTCAATAAACGGTCGACCGATCTTGAAACACCAAAATACGACGAGACCGACAAGGCCTATCTGGATGCTTGCCTCGAGCGCTCTCGCCACGTGCACCTTGTCATTCGAATGCTGATTCAATGTGTTCATGTTCCGACCCTCCGGACAAAAGTGGGTTTGAATTGGCAATATTCCCGGTATTATAGGTTTTACAGGCTTCCCCGCTTCCGCCCCCCTTCAGACAAAATCTTCGACGGGGTTCCGGGTTCAAAGGTTCACGGTGTTTCCACTGAAATCGCGATGGCTTTTGTCATCCGGGCATGAATCGAGTCGCCCACTTTCAAGGTGTCAAAGGCCTTCACAGATTTATCGACCTCGGTGGTGACCACATGCCCTTCAGGGAGCTCAAGCGTCAGGGTGCGATGCTTCTTGTCAATGCCAACAACCGATGCGCTCAGGTCGATAGCTCCGACGGCGTACCCGCCCGGTTTCTCACCCTTGGCTGACCTTGCCATGACCAACCCCGCATCCTCTTCCGGCTGAGAACCGGGTTTTCCGAGATATATCGCCACGGATTCGTAATATTCGATCTTCAGTTGATCTCCGACCTTGACCTGGTCGAAATTCCTGGCCTCTTCACTCACGTGAACTTCTACGACATTCTTCTTGGGTCCGAGAAGCGTCAAAATACGGTCCTCCTTGTCAACGGCCAGGACCTCGGCCTTGATAACGACTACGTCACTCAGCTCAACCCCTTTTCCCTCTTGGGCGTTAACCGTGGCTGCAATTCCGAGTGATAGCCCAGCGAAAATAACTAGCGACAGTAAAAAATGAATTCGTTTCGTTTTCATGGTTCTTCTCCTTTCTATTAAATGGTATGATTAATTTCCTTAGCTTCATTGTTTTACCTCTTGCCTTGGATACTCACCTCCTTTATTTGAATGCAGTGTGATCTTCTCTCTCGCCAACTGATAGCTTCCTTTTTCCAGAGTTTCGTCAATGCTCATTTCGAAATCCTTACAAAGGACCCTGGCTGCGCCGATCAACACTGAGAATGATTTACGCTTAAAATGCTTTTCCATGGCCTGGCGCGTCTTCCATTCTCCAAGCACGCTATAAGCGTACTTCTTTTCAAGATCCCCGTATAAACTGAAATCAAGGCACCCTTCCTCTTTTCGAATTCCGCTCGATAGAGAAAGCAGACTCTGGATAAACTCATCGAACTTTTTTTCTGTGACAACAACCCTTAACTGATACAAAACCATTTCAAACTCCTGGTTCAGGGATCAATGATATCCAAACTGTGGTTTCAATAATTCAATAAGCGTGCCATCCTGAAAGAGGGAATCGTTACCCTGTCTAACTAATTGAAAAGATAGCAAATTGAATAACAAGTCTGGGAGTCCCTGTCGGAGAAATGAACGACTAAAGCCGCGAATAATCGTGGCTGCCGCGAACTATCGTGGCCAGATGAAAGCATGGATCAGGTCTGAAGTTAGACCTTAAAGATAAAAAATCAGTGGAGCAGAACCAAGGGAAATAAGTGGTGACCGAAGATCGGCATTTAATATGCTTTGAAGGGCTAAGGCCTTTTCAGACCGAGTTTCTTGATCCGTGACCTCAGCGTGCTGGGAGGCAGCTCCAGAATAGAAGAAGCGCTGTCCTTTCCTTCTATCATCCAGTTCTTCGCTTTCAAAACTTCGAGCACATAATCCCGTTCCATTTCTTCAAAGGATCTAAATTTGCCTGTCCCAACAGCTGCGGATTGGGGGAGATCAAAATGCAGTTTATATCCTTCTAAGGAAATCAAAGCACTTTCAACGACATGCTCCAATTCTCTCACATTACCGGGCCAGGAGTAGGATTGTAACGCCTGCATGGCACGCTCGGGGATTTTTAAGGTGTCTGCCCTTTTCCCCATCTGCCTTGAGAAGAGTTGAACAAAATTATCGACCAGCAAGGGGATGTCCTCGGTTCGGTCACGCAGAGGAGGGATCGTGATCGGGAAAACCTTCAACCGATACCACAGATCCTCTCTGAAGCGTTTTTTACGCACCGCTTCTTCGAGATCGCGATTGGTGGCTGCGAGAATACGGACATCGGAATGCAATGTGCGGGAGCTTCCCAGTCGCTCAAACTCACCGCTTTCAAGGACGCGCAGTAGTTTTGCCTGGAGCTCAAGGGGTAATTCGCCGATTTCGTCCAGAAAAAGAGTTGACTTATTGGCCAGTTCGAAGCGTCCGGCCTGGGTCGTCGTTGCCCCTGTGAAAGCTCCCTTTTCACGGCCGAACAGTTCGCTTTCAATCAATTCAGCGGGCAGGGCCGCGCAGTTCACCTTCACCAGAGGCCGTTTGTTACGGGAACCCAGTTGATGAAGAGCCCGCGCAATGAGCTCTTTGCCCGTCCCGGTTTCCCCCATAAGAATCACAGTGGAATCCTGGGGGGCAACCATTTCGACCCGGTGCAGCACATATTTCAGCGGTTCGCTCTGGCCGATGATATTTTCAAAGTTATGTTCCAGTTTGATCTCTTCCTGCAGGTATGTGCTTTCAGCCTGCAACTGCATTTGCAACTGCTCGATTTCGGTATAGGCCTCCTTTAATTCGATTTCAGCCTGCTTGCGATCGGAAATGTCCACACCATGCCAAAGGTAGTATCGCTAAGTTGTCTCGCCGAAAAGAGAACATGGATGTGTCGCCCGGTATGGGTAACGGTTTCAGCTTCAAGATTCGTCACCTTGCCGTGCTCCTTAAGTTCGGCCAACATCCGTTCACGATCCTTTGGATCACGCCACCGTTCAAGAGACCCTTTGGCAATCATCAGCTCCTTGCTGTCAAAATCGTACATCCGGGCCATGGCGTTGTTGACAAACAAGATCCGGCCATCGAGCGTCGTGATAGAAACCCCGACAATGGAATTATCGACCAACTCGCGGTATTTGGCTTCGCTTTCTAATAATGCAGCCTCTGCCTGCTTGCGCTCAGAGATTTCTTCCTTTAAGGCTTCATTAGCCTCTTTCAATTTGGCGGTTCGATCGGAAACCATCCTCTCCAGGTTCAGCTTCATGTTACGCAGATCCATGTGCGTTCGCACCCTGGCCAGGACTTCCTCCTCCTTAAACGGCTTGGTGATAAAATCCATTCCCCCGGCTTCGAAACAGCGAACTTTGTCCTCCACGTCCTGAAGCGCGCTGATGAAGATGATCGGGATACCACGTGTACGCTCATCCTGCTTGAGACGATTGCAGACCTCAAAGCCATCCATCTCCGGCATCCTCACATCCAGGAGGATCAAGGCCGGTGGCTGAGCCAGGGCCGAATCAATGGCCAATTGCGGCCTTTCCGCCGGACGGACCTGATAACCGTGCTGAGAAAGAAATACGGCCAGCAGTTTCAGGGTGAGTATGTCATCATCAACAATGAGAATGTCGTTCGCCTGAATCATCTTGTCGTTTTTAGAAGTCATCTTGTTACCGGGTTCACTTTTCATCGTTGTCTCCAAAAAGATCGCGGATCAGGCCTGTTTGAAAATTATCCATAAGTGTTCGCAAGCCTTTGGCCGTATCCGGGGCCAGTGGTTCCATGCGTTCGATGACGGCAAAGATTGCCTCCCTGTCCAGCGCCAGGGTCGTCTCACGCAGTTCCTGAAGCAAATCCGGGGGCAGCGCGGTCAGCGTCTCTGCGGTTAGATTGATCCCGGGCTTATGGGCCGCAACCGCCTCCCTGTCCTTGTAAATATATTTTACACTCAAATGCCGGGCCATGCACTCAAAAATCTTGTGGTCCTTAAAGGGCTTACGAACCGCCTCGTCACAGCCCGCTTGCAGAATACTCTTATCCTGCTCCTTGAAGGCGCTGGCAGTGATGGCGACGATCTTTACCGTATCGCCGCCGGGCAGGGAACGGATCTTTGCCGTGGCTTCGTAGCCATCCATCACCGGCAAGCGTATGTCCATCCAGATCAAGTGGGGTTGCCACTGCTCGAAGAGGGCGACCGCCTGCTCGCCGTTTTCCGCCTCCCGTATCTCGAAGCCCGCCTGGAGCAGCAGGCTGCTCAGCAGCAGCCGGTTGTCGGGGTTGTCCTCCACCACCAGAATGCGCCATGCAGCCTGTCCGGGTTCCAGTCCCAGCACCACCGGTCCGGCTGATCCGACGTCAACCACCTCTGCTGCCTCGGACAGGGCCATGGGCAGTTCGACCCGGAATAGCGAGCCCTTGCCAGGCGTGCTGTCAACGCTTATCTCGCCGTTCATCACCTCCACGAACGACTTGCTGATGGCCAACCCCAGGCCGGTACCCTTGAGACTGTTTCGGAACTGTTGCGTCTGGATAAAGGGCTCGAAGATGTGTTCCACCTGCTTCGGAGCGATGCCCGGTCCGTTGTCCTCTATCTCCAATTGCAGTGTGATCGTTGAGGGATCATCAGCAATGGGCAGCGTACGGGCGCACAGCGACACCATGCCCTCGCTGGTAAACTTCACCGCGTTATCCAGCAGATTGATCAGGACCTGGCGCAGTTTGCCGGCATCGCCTTGCACATACGGAGGAAGCACCGGGTCCAGCTCAAGGGAAAAACGCAAACCTTTTCTCTCAGCCCGCGATTTCATCATCTGCCCCACGTCCTGAAGCGTCTGCGCCACCTCAAACGTTTCCGGCCTTAATTCAGCGCGTCCCGACTCAATCTTGGCCAGGCTCAAGATATCGTCAATCATGCCCAGCAAGTGTTCGCCACTGCGATTAATGATGCCGAGCTTCTCCTGTTGATCGGCAGTGACATCGCGACCCTGACCCAGCATCCTGGAGAAACCGAGGATGGAGTTGAGCGGAGTCCGCAACTCGTGGGACATATTGGCCAGAAAAGTGCTTTTGGCCTGATTGGCGGTTTCAGCAGCTTCTTCGGTCTGTTTTCTTATCTTGACCTCCTGCTCCAGTTCGGTGGTACGCTCCAAAACGCGCCCTTCCATATCACCATAAAGTTGGGCATTGTCCAAGGCCAGAGCCATTTGCGATGAAAGCAGATTAAGCAGTTCCACCCGTTCGTGGGTGAAAACGCCAGCCGCCAGATTGTTCTCGAGATACACTATTCCACTAACTTTGCCCTGGTTGATGAGGGGCGCGCATAAAATGGATTTTGCCCGGCGCTGCTGGATATTGAGATCGTCCTTGAATCCACCTTCATTGGCTGCATCCGCCAGGACGATAGTTTCCTGAGTGCGAGCCACGTAATGGATGATGCCGGCAGACACTGTATCATTCGCTTCAATACTGATTGACTGCAACACCTGCACTTTGCTTTTATCCACATCCGCGATGGCATCGATGATCCACTCGCCTCCTTGTGCCAAAATCAGAAAACCATTTCGTGCCCCGACATTTTCAATGACAATGTGCATCATTTTTGTGAGCAGTTTATCCAGTGCAATTTCCCCGGCAATGGCCTGGGATGCCTTCAGAACCGTACGAAGATCCAGGTCACCTATTCCCTGGTCAGAGATACTCTGGGCACTCACCAATTTAGGGTATTGCTTGGCGAGATGATCGGCTTTGGCATGTGCGCCCCATTTTTGGTACAGGTTGTGGGCTTCTCGCATCAACAGTCCGGCAAAGCGGTCATTGTTGCGTTGGGCCCAGAAGCGGGCATAAAGTTCGTTAGCCAGGGCTTCCTCATGGATAAAGCCATATTTATGGGCGCCGCTGATGGCTTGCTCGTAATGGGTTAGAGCGCCGTCAAGGTCACCCGTCACCCTTGCCTTTTCAGCCGTCATCAGATCGAATTTATGCTGAAATGTTGATGGCGCAGTTTCAGACCAGATTTCCATCAGGCGGAGACTATCGGTAACTGAGACCATGTCTTCTTGATTGAGAGCAGGAGATAACCTGAGCTTGGCTAAGCCATAGTAAAAGAAGGAAAAAGCATAGTAAACCTGGCCGGCTACATTGGCACGGAAAGCCTCAGTCTTATTACAATATGCCTCAAGCTTATCATCAATATCGAAATGGTAGCTTAGTATGAGTTTATTTAGGTAAAGATAAAGCCTACCCGAAATGTCGCCTGCGGTGACAGCATTGGATAACCACTCATTTTCATTTAAGTGAACTCCGATCAGTTTATGTGGCTCCGGCGTGGTCGTTTCGAGGTTTTGGGCAGTTTGAAGAAATATCGAGAGCCACTGCAAGGTGGCTGTTTGGCCCATTCTTTTTGACCACTTTACATAATCAGTGATTTGGCGCTGATACAAATCCAGACTCATGCCAGCCATAAATCCCTGGTATATAGAATGGAAAGCTGCAAAACCACTCATAAGCAAGTCACCCGTCTCTAAACCACTTTGGAAACCGGACCGGGCTGTCTTCAAGGCAAGTTCAATGGGTCCGGTCCAGGGACTTACCAGGCACACCACTTCCAGCGTTTTGGTTCGACAGGGAGCGGTTAGCTGCTTATTTTGCACTTGCAGAGCCAACTCCTGCATCTGTTTGCACATCAAGAGCCGGGTTAATCCTTCATTATGGGATATTGTCCTATCTATGGATCCAGCAGCGGTAATGGCAACCAGGCTGAGGAGGTATGGTGACCACACATTGATACCAGACTCAAATGTCAAGATTGCGCCTTCGTAGGCAACAATTGGAAAGAACGACGGATTGGCAATGTAGGCTGCCGACACTATTGATGTCAGGATGAAGGATGCGGAGATTGCAGTTTCGTCCGACATTACTGGCAGATCAGAAGCTATTTCTAACGGTTTATCTGTTAGCAAATTACCAAGTTTGTCATTCAAGCGTTGATAATCTGCCCCATTAGGCTGCGCCGGGATCTCAAAGCCCAGATCTCGCAAGACATCCAATCCGGTCTCCAGGGCTTTGGGGAAATTGTACTGCGCTGTCTCCGCTTCAATTGTGGTCTTGTAAATGTGCACCTGATCCAGAATTCTTTTAGCATTGGCGTGGACCAGGTTGGCGATAGGATCGATCTGGTCGTATTGTCCAGTCAAAGCGGCCAGTTCCCCATTTTCGTTGTGCAGCAACAAGGTCAATTCATAATGATCCTGCCAGCATTCCGACCCCAGCAGATCGATCCCAATCTCAACGTATTTCTTGGCATCAGCAAAAGCGGCGGCGGCTTTCGCTTTTTTTCCGGCTGTCAGGTTAAGGGTGGCCAGTTGAATCTGTTCCGTAGGCGCCGATAACAATTCGGCACCGATATTCAACTGATTGACGATATCGAATATCCTTTCTTCCCTTTCGTCTTCCGGAATTTTCTCCAGCAATATGCGCCCGATCTCCAGATGGGTCTCTTTTTTGACTTCTTCGGGAATCAGGGAGTAGGCCGCTTGCTGGACGCGGTCATGGACAAATTTGTAATGCCCATTCACGAGAAATATGACTCCTTCCTGCAATGCCACTTTAAGATTGCCCTCTACGTCATTACGCTTCTTCCGGGCGACGAGACACAAGGTGTCCGGGTCGAACACGTTTCCGATGCAGGCGGCCAGTTTCAAAACCTCCTGGGTTGCGCCCGGATGTTTCCGCATCCTTCCGGAAAGCAATTCGACAACGTTCTCGGTGATATCCAATGCCTTCATGGTTTCCATGGCCCAGTGCCAGCGCCCGGCGGTGGCATCGAAGGTGAGCAGGTTTTCATCATTAAGGGTACGCAGGATTTGATGAGTAAAAAAGGCGTTCCCTGCCGTTTTGGAATTTATGAGTTCGGCAATTGGATGGGTGTCCTCGCGAGATAACTGGAGCGTGTCAGCAATCAGGGCGTTGACATCCTCTTCCAGAAGGTTTTGCAGCGTAATTTGTTTCAGGATGTCCTGGTCTTCTTTCAGGCTGTCCAGGAAAACGATTAAGGGGTGTGCTGCGTCCACCTCATTATCCCGGTATGCGCAGATATACAGTACGTAGCTGAGATCGGGATCGGTGACCAGCACCTGAAGGAGCTTAATCGAGGCGGAATCGACCCAGTGTAAATCGTCCAGGAAGATAACCAGCGGATGCTCTTTGTCTGCCACGGTTTTGACAAAATTCTGAAATACGGAATTGAAACGATTCTGCGCTTCCATGCCGCCCAGAGCGGGAACCTCGGGCTGGTGGCCGATGACCAGTTCCAGATTCTGGATAATATCGGTTAACACCTTTCCGTTCGGGCCGACCGCCTCCAGTATCCGTGTTTTCCATTCCGCCAGTCTGTCATCGCTTTCCATCAACAGGTGGTTCACCAATGTGCTGAAGGCCTGTTGCCAGGCGAAATAGGGAATGTTGCGCTGATACTGGTCGAATTTGCCTTCAATAAAAAAGCCCCGCTTCATAGTGATGGGTTTTTGAATTTCGTGAACCAGAGCGCTTTTTCCGACCCCGGAGTAACCGGACACCATGAACAGCTCCGTGCCGCCGGTGGATATACGCTCGAATGAATCCAGCAGGGTTTTTAATTCATTCTCCCTGCTGTACAGTTTTTGCGGAATTTGGAATATACCGATAAGATCCGATTTCCCTAATTCAAACGGCTTGATCGATCCGTTTTTCTTCCACTGCCGGGCGCATTGTTCCAGATCATGCTGTAGTCCAAACGCCGATTGGTAACGGTCATCAGCGTTTTTCTGCAGCAACCGCATGATAATGGCGGAAATTTGTTCAGGAACTTCAGCTCTCCGTGTATGAGGTGTAGGAGGCATGCTGGCGATATGGATGTGAATCATTTCCAGGGGATCGTCGGCAACAAAGGGAGGCTTCCCGACTAACATCTGATACAAGACCACGCCCAGGGAATATAGATCAGTGCGGTAATCGACGCGGCGGTTCATGCGACCGGTCTGTTCCGGCGATATATAGGGAAGGCGAGCCCTGTCGAATAAGGGTAGTTGTGCTTCAATATCAGCGGGTTCAGCGAATTCGCATACCTCGGCGTTCGAATCCCAACCAATGTTTCCCGGGCGAATATCCGCATGGATGAGATCTTTTTGGTGTATATCATTCAGCCTTCCGGAAATTGAAATGCCAAAATCAAGGAATTGTTGTAAAGACATTGGTGCGCTTAAAATACCGTTATTCTTAGATTCCGAGGCCACTATTATCCTCCCGGAATAATCTCTTTCTTGGATCCATTTTGCATCGATAATGATTCGATGATTTCAACGGATATTAGGAAACCAGGGGCATCCATCTTTGTCTTACTCCCGTCAACCGGGGGCCGTTGCAGTTAGTGCTTATAATTAGGATCGAAGGATCATTTTCTTTCCATATAAAGCTTTCAGATGAAATACTCAGAATATCAATGATATACAAAGAATATCAAGATAAATTTAAAATCAATTAATTAATTAATTCTTACCGAGGACGTGGATTTTGTCTCCAAGCCATTTCAGGAGGAAGAAGTCCTGCACAACATACAGCTGAATATGGCCACAGCCGTGGTTCAGACCTGATCCATGTCTTCATCTGGCCACGAGAGTTCGCGGCAGCCACGATTATTCGCGGCTTTAGTCGTTCATTTCTCCGACAGGGATTACCAGCCTCGTGATTTAATTTGCCATCTTTTCAACTAGTTAGACAGGGTAGCAATCCTCTTTTTCAGGATGGCACGCTTA
>Ga0233431_1005719_pt1 | contig 11763 bp, 8 predicted proteins | sample SI_118_April2016_FD_179867 | JGI IMG/M metagenome (GOLD analysis project Ga0233431, IMG submission 179867) | Seawater microbial communities from Saanich Inlet, British Columbia, Canada - SI_118_April2016_200_MG | ecosystem: Environmental > Aquatic > Marine > Inlet | place: Canada: British...
CGCATTTTCCATGTTGTTTTCCAGCATTCTCAGGATCGTTTCCTGTTTCCAGCCTTTACATCGCATGGTACTTCCACGCTGAGCTTTTACTTCATACAGAATTTCAGGTTTCATCTCTTTTTCCTCTTTTACTGGTATAATTTTTTTATAACCAAATGTGGATAACTTTTTTAAACTTGTTCCAACTTGTTTCATGATTAACTTAAATCATATTTAACAAACCAAGTCAACAATTTTCTTTTTATCAAGATAATTTTTAAACCGATATTATGGCGAGGATTTACGGCGACTGACATTGAAGTTCCCTTTGTCTGGCTTCAACGGTAATATTTCTAAACAACAATTCCTAAAGGGTTGTTTTTAGGTGTAAATCGACCACTGGGAGTGTATCGTGAGGCAGGATGTATCAACTTCGCATAGTTAACAACCATATTTTTTGACCATGTCCTTCTATGAATAATTAAACAGGGCTCGTTGCTTTTAAGATCCAGAATTTTCCTGGTTGCTGAATCTGGTGCTGCAGCTTCTATGAGATGTTCTACTTCTGTAAGCATTCCCAGGGAAAATAAATACTCACTGGGTGTTATTTTCGTAAAGTCCTGATTCAAATAATTGGGGGCAAAGCGTGGATTAATATATCTTTCAGCTAGTTGTAGCGGCTCTGATGTGAAATAGTGGAGGATTCGGGAATGAAATACTTTTGTTCCTTCTTTAACTTCCAACTTTCCGCCGATATATTGATTTGCTTTTTGCTCACTCAGAGTGATTATTTTGCTTTTATGTGTTCCATTTTGGTCTGAAATTTCATCTGAAATGCTTTTAATTTCCAATAAAGTATACTTAGTTTTAGTATTCGATACAAATGAGCCTAAGCCTTGTCGCCTCACTAAATAACCTTCATTAGTCAATTCCTTTAAAGCTCTGTTCACAGTGCTTCTAGATATACTTAATTCTCTAACAAGTTCAAATTCCGAGGATATTTTTTCATCCAGACGCCACTTGCCAGTCCCAATTTGGGACAAAATATGGTTTTTTACTTTTTGCAATTGTGATTCTACCATAACAGATTTAGATCAATGTCTCCGTATTAAAAATGCGTTTTATTAACTGAATCTATCGTGATCTCAAAATTAAGCGTTATAGACGCGTTTATACAAACCATCCATTATGATATCTAAAACTGCAAGTAAATATTTGTAAAGTATGCCAAGGGAACACACCCAAAGTAGCCATTTATAACTGATTTATCAAGATGTTGGTATATATTGTCTGTAAGAATAGCGATTCGAGCTGGGATTATTATAATTCAAAAAAATTATCTTTTACTAATTTAATGAAATGTTCAATATGCCGGTTCATGATTTCTCTGGCTTTTTTGGGTGCTTTTTCCTCTAAGGCAACATAGAGTTCCTCCAATTCTTCAAATTGACTTTGAAAGTCAATCGCAGAAAAACCGACCTGAAACCAATACATAATCATTTTATTAACGGGGCCCTCGATGATTTCTTTGAGTTGCCTATTTCCGGAGGCGTCATAAATAATTTGATGAAATTCAACATCAATATCAGATAGTTTTTTTAGTGATTCTATAGAATTATCGGTGGCTTTAGCAGCTTCATCCAATATCTCTCGCAATCGGTTGAGTTGATTAGAATGAATCCGACGGGCAGCCAGTTCAGCAGCCAGTCCTTCCAACTCCCTTCTAATTTGAACCGACTCACCTAATTCCTGGATATCCATACTAACCACTCTGGTCCCCAGCTTCGGTATAATTTCTATCAGCCCTTTTCTTTGCAGTTCCTGAAAAATTTCTCGTAATGGTGTTCGACCGATGTCATATTCCTGCATTAATTCTTTTTCATAGAGTTGCTGACCGGCGCGATATTTTGATGTAATGATCTTTTGTTGAAGAATTTCATTTACTTCTGTCTTTTTTGACATTTTAGGTATATCTGGATGCTTAGGTTCACTGCGATTGGAACTATGCAACTATAATAATTTCATTTTTCGCTGACGCACATTCCAATTTAAAATTGACTGGATTAATTTTTCTATTTTATTCTGGATTTTCAAACCTTATACCTTTTATATATAACATGTATATTTATAATGCAATCATTTTAACGTTTTTTTGATGCGGAAATGTATATCCGAATAAACTCTTATAGATACTTCCCTGATACCGATTCAATTTACTTGACAATTAAATATTTGAAATATATATCCTGAATATATCATATAATAGTATTATGATAATGATTAACATATAATAATATCAAATAAAAATCCGTCCCCAAAGGAGACGGTATTATCTTAACCCCAGAGGGGCATATCGCATTCACGGAATACACAGAAAACAAGGAAGGATTTTGTGTTTCTGAGATTGTATTTGGCAGAGCCTTTGGTCTCTGACCATCCTCAGAGAAGATGGTTTTAAGCATTAAAGTAAATCAAATGATCGCGGCGAAAATGCGCTTATCATGAATCAATTTCCGGTCATGGACTTTAAAATCCAAGACAATTTTCAATGAATAGGAGATAAAACCATGACAAATACACATCAAATGGCCCTATCTGCACCCTTTCGCTTAACGCCTGAGCAGATTGCGACACTACATAACGCAAGTTTGGATATCATGACCAAAACCGGTCTCCGATTTTCAGACCAGGAAGCGCTGGATTTATTTAAGAAAGCCGGTTCTAAAATATCTGACGGGGATCTTGTATTTATCGATCCCAAAATAGTAGAATGGGCACTGGAGTGTGCCCCCAAAGATATAATGATTTATGATCGTAACGGTCAGGAAGCCATGCATTTAGCGTCAGATTGTTGCTATTACGGAGTGGGTTCCGATTGTGCTTATTTATATGACATTAAAAGTGGAGATCGACGAAGGGCGAAACGGCAAGACGTCAAAGAAGGCATCCGTCTGGTTGATGCCCTGGAAAACATTGATTTCGCCATGTCAATGGTTTTGCCTGAAGATATTCCTGTTGGAAAGCACGAGCCTTTTCAGATGGCGACCATGATAGCTGAAACCACAAAACCAATTATGTTTGTGGGTGAAAACCTCCAGAGTACAATCTGTGCCGTTGAGATGGCCACGGCAGTTACTGGCAGCGAAGAGGCACTGGCTAAAGCTCCCTTTGTTATTAATTATATTAATACCATCAGTGCTTTTAAGCATAATACAGAGAGTGTCAGAAGACTACTCTACGCTGCCGGGAGGAACCTGCCTTCTGTATACGCACCGGGGCAAACCCGAGGGACTGTCAACCCCATTACTGCTGCCGGATCCGTAGCATTAGCTAATGCCGGACAAATGGGAGGACTGGTCTTATCGCAACTCAAGCGGGAAGGATCACCGTTTATTCGATCCACACTGAGTGGTGGAAATATGGATTTACGATCAATGCTAGATCTTTATGTCGCCCCCGATGACGGATTAATGGGATGGGATCTGGCACGATCACACGGATTACCTATTTTTGGTACCGCCGGCTGCAGTGAGTCTAAGATTTTTGATGGCCAGGCAGCCTCAGAAGCTGCCTTATCATTATTTACCAACACCATAAACGGGGCAAATCTGATTCATGACGTGGGATATCTTGATTGCGCAATGACCTATTCCTATGAAATGTTAATGCTATGTGAGGAAATTGTGGGCTGGTTAAAAAAATATTTACAGCCACCAGTCATCAACGATGAAACCTTAGCTTTAGATGTGATTCACGAAATCGGTCCCGACGATAATTTTTTAACGGCTAAACATACTTTTAAGCATGTCAGAGAAGATTGGCAACCCTTGTTGTTTGACCATGATCATTTTCACAAATGGGATCAAAAAGGTCGTTTAACTTTTGAAACCAAAGCTAAAGTTAAAATTGCTACCATTATCGATTCCCATCGGAGTTCAAAGCTATCGGATGGCGTTCTTCAAAAAATCGAAGCGATCAGGGATAAATATAGTGTCTGATGGTTTGAAAGCAAAGGCTCTGCCGTACTGTCATTCTGATTTTCACAAATAAATCTGTGAAATGTTTGCAATGAACTTGGTCCTGTCATTTCGACGAGCTCGCGAGGAGAAATCTTATTAATTGAGATAAAAAAGATCTCTCCTCATACTTCGTCGAGAGGACATTTGATAACATTTTGATATTAAAGACACAAAATCGTTTTATATATTTTTCCGTGTGGTCTGTGTGTTCCTTGGTTAAAGAATTTTTATACGTAATGCTGATAAAAATTACCTATCAATGCTAGTCTATTTGATAAATAGAACTACCCACTCAATATGATGAGGAACCCGACTTTTTTTTATTAGCCTTAAGGCCTGGCAATATTTGTTAATGAAGACTTTATTCTAACAATAATGAACAACCCGCCACAAGCGGCGGGGTATTAAACCCAAAGCTTCGCAATAAAAGCGCCCTATATTTTACATAAAGCCATTATATTGCGGTGGTACCAGAGAATGATAAATCGATCGCACAAAAGAAATAAAATCATACACCGGTTTCCCTGTCACTTTTTGAATCTCTGCCGCGAAGGGTGGAAGATCGCTGCACTCCAGCAGAAGGATACCAATATCCGGGTTTTGATCAACAAAATCCTTCGCGATTGAAACCACCTCCTGCCGGAGCACATCAATATCCAGCACTGTTCTGGTGCCTCCCATAAAGCAGGCATAAAATTCTTTGGAAGGTTCTAATCCAGCAATCTTATAGCGAATTTTGTCATGAATCCCTACCGGTTCCAGAAATTCTTTGGTCAAACGATCTTTTGAAGCCGTGATAATCCCAACGGATTTCATTTTACCTATCATTCGGGATAACAAAGGAACTAATAGTAATGGAGATGAAAAAACCGGAATATTGACTTCTTCCACCAGGACTTCCTGAACCACAGAAAAGAATCCGCATGACATCACAATAGAACTTACGCCTTCCGATTCCAGTTCTTTAACAGAATCCACTGTTTTTTGAATGTCAGGCATATACTGACCCGATTTATCCCGAAGCGGTGCATAGGGATTATCTGGCAGGTCTTTAATTATTTTTAAACGAACAGGGAAGTCATAGGTAGAAGCATTACCCACATTTCCTGGTATCAATGGTTGGGGATCAACTTGATCTAATAGTGCAATCCCGATTGGCTCTCCATAATATAGTTTACCACCTGTCACTTTTCCGTTCATTTCACCTCGCTAATTTAAAGTAATTTTGCGTTTCTGGCATTCTGAGTTTTTACACAGATAAATCTGTGAAATTTTAATAATGAACTTGATCCTGTCATTTCGACGAGCTCGCGAGGAGAAATCTTATTAACTGAGATAAAAAAAGATCTCTCCTCATACTTCGTCGAGATGACATTTGATAACACTTTGATTTTAAAGGCACAAAATCCAAGTTAATTAACAGTTTTTACACAGATAAATCTGTGAAATATTTCAACGAACTTGCTTGAATGTGTAACGTGGGCAGGTTTTTTTGCCCACGCTGAAAACAACGCCGGATCCGTTCTTGCTGCAAGTTTCGCAATTCAGTGCTTGATCCGACCCACGATATTTGTAATCCATTGTAATCATTTGCAATAAAATCAAGTTCGTTAGCAGTTTTTACTGAGCATCGATTTGAGAAGCCCAAAAACAATTTATCTTAAACTGAACATATTTATTTAATAACAACCGTACAATATATGAAAATATATAAAATCACAGTTAATAAAAACACTTTTCCCAACCTTTTAACATTGATTAAAAATGCTTTAGTCCTAATTTAATTTAATAGCCATCGCTTTATTTTATTTGCTTTTTTGTCAATAATTCTTAACCCAGTGACTAACTCTATATACATATATATAGTCTTTTTTTTAGTTCACTCTATTATTCAAAAAATATATAATTATTCATATGGATAATCAACCGGATTTAGATAATCTTAAGTAAGGGATATTGAAGATTGATCATTATCAAATGTTAAATAAAAGATTCATCGACCAAATAAAAAATAGGGATAAGGACTAAAATCTCAAGAATAACTAATTGAAACAAAAGAGAGTTTAAAATCTACGAGTAAATATAATGGAAATTGTAATTATTGGAAATAGTGCCGCAGGGATCAGCGCGCTGGAAGCTTTTCGTAAATATGATCAAACATCGAAAGTGACATTAATATCAAAAGAGACCGATATCGTATATTCCAGGGTGTTGTTGCCTTATTATTTAAGTGGGAAACTGAGCCAAGATAAAATGGTTATTAGAGATCCGGATTATTATTCAACCATGCAGACAACCATCATTCAAAATGATGTCGTTGAAATCTGTGAAAAAAAGAAAGAAATTCTGCTGGCAGATCAACAAACGATTGCTTATGACCGATTATTGATTGCTACCGGTTCATCTGCCGTAAAACCTCCAATTGAAGGTTTAAATCATCCACAAATTTTTCACATGTGGACCTTAGATGATGTCCATCAAATTGAGCCGCTGTTTAAGGCAGGAAAACGGGCGCTTTTTCTGGGATCCGGATTTGTATCCCTCAAAGCGGCCTCAGTTGCAACCAGCCAGGGACTCGATGTCACCATTTATGAGCTAATGCCTCGCATTATGCCTCAAATGGTTGATGACCCCGGCGCCGAATTAATTGAACAAAAGATGATAGACTCGGGGGCCAAACTTCATGTTAATACGGCTACAACCAAAGTCGAAAAAAAGCCGGATGGAACCCTGGTTGTGTCTGCTGAAGGCAAAGAACCCCTTGAGGTTGATTTTATAATTGTCGGTACCGGTGTCCGTCCCAATATCAGCTTTTTAGTCGATTCAAAGGTCAAGGTAGACCGGGGAATCCTGGTGAACCAAAAAATGGAAACCAGTGTAGAAGGAATCTATGCCGCTGGCGATGTTGCGCAAGGGCCTACAACCTTTGAAGAACAGCATCAAATCCATGCATTGTGGCCTACTGCTGTTGAAATGGGGAAAATAGCCGGCGCGAATATGAGCGGCAAAAGCCTGGATTATAGTGGTAGCCTGAATATGAATGTCAGCGAATTTTTCGGAATAACAGCAGCTTCTATAGGGAGGTTTATTGAAGATGATCAAAATGAAGGATTTGTTTATCAGGAACGAGAAAAAGATGGTTATCTAAAAGTTGTATTTGTACAAGGAGTTCCTGTGGGAGGAATTGCAGTGGGAAACCCTGAACTGGTCCCTTATCTGGGCATGTTGAGACCTATGATTCGAAAAAAGAAAAAAATAGTGTATCCTAAACAAAAATTATTTCAATATATTCACAAAAAAATGGCCAGTGGTTCTGCTGAGCTTGTCTAAATTAGCCTGACATCAATTGACACCGTTTTAACGGTACTTTTTGATTTCAGGGAGCATTGATTTCTAAATTAAAACTTAAAAAGTGGTAGCCGATGAAAATAGTAACAATGGATCCAAGCATATGTGTCGGATGCAAAAATTGCGAATATTCCTGTTCCTTTGTTCAAAAAAAGGATTTTGTGGCAAAAGATTCAAATATTAAAGTTAATTGGTATCCGGAAGACCGTTTCTGTATTCCGGTAACCTGCATGCATTGCCAGGAACCGTGGTGTCTGGAAGTATGCCCGGCCAATGCCATTAGCCGTAACGAAAATACCCAAGCCGTTGAAATCGACCAGGAGAAATGCGCCGGATGTAAAATGTGCATGCTGGCTTGTCCCTTTGGAAATATCCATTTCGATACCAATAATAAGGTTAGCGGCAAATGCGACTTATGTGGCGGTGATCCAACCTGTGTAAAATTTTGTATTTCCGGAGCCCTACAATTTGAAGAGGAAGAAGACGCGTTTTATTCAAAACGACTGGTGTTGGACAATAAAATAAAAAAAATACTTGGAAAAGGAAATAGCGAAAATGACAGTAGAGACTAAACTAAAGGATCGGACGGTTAAACAAACCCTGTGCCGCATGTGTGATGATCATTGCGGTATCAATGTCCATATGGAAGGTAATAAAATTGTCGAGATTGATGGGAATAAAGATCACGAATGGAATAGAGGAAGGCTTTGTGTCAAAGGAAGAGCTGGTATCGATTTAGTCTATGCACCGGATCGGATAATGAAACCTTTAAAAAAAACAGAGAGTGGCTGGCAGGAAATCGGACTGGAACAGGCACTGGATGAAATCGCTGATAAAATTAAATCCATAAAAACAGAATATGGCGATGGTAGTATGGGGGTCTGGAAAGGAGAAGCCATCGGATTTGGACAACAGGAAAACATTTATCGTCGATTTATCCATGCCATAGGATCTCCCAACTATTTCTCGAATGACACCACCTGCTACGCAGGGCGACACCTGGGTTATAGTACGGTATCTGGTGTATATTACCAATCTGACTTCGATCACTCACAATGTATCATGATTTGGGGGTCTAATTCACCCCATGCACATCCGAATGTCACCCAAAAAATTATGCGGGCTAAAAAAAATGGTGCCAAGTTAATTGTCATCGATCCCCGCTTATCAACCCTGGCTAGAAAAGCTGATATCTACGTGCAGATTAAACCTGCTACAGATGGGGCACTGGCACACGGAATCGTTAGACGCCTGATAGAAATGAACGTTCAGAACGACACATTCATAAAAGACTACACCATTGGCTATGAGAAATTAAAGGATTATGTTCAAAGTTTTACACCTGAATTTGTAGAAAAAGAAACCGGTGTACCCTCCGCTACATTGGAACTCATCTGCGAAACCATCGCCAAAAGAGCGCCACAGATGACAAGTTATGTTGGAAATGGTCTGGAACATCATGAAAATGGTGTTAACAATATTCGGGCGGTTTGTTGTATTGATGGAATCATGGGTTCCTATGATGTCAAAGGTGGTAGTTTGCTACCGGAATACCTGAATACAAATACCTTAACACTTTACGATGAACTACCATTAAAACACATTCAACCGATTGGCTCTGAAAAGTATCCTGTTTTCTATGACTTACGACAAGAGTGTCATACCATGATGCTTATGGACACCATCCTCAGTGAAAAACCTTATCCATTTAAAGGTTTAATATTGAGTGGCGCCAATCCGGCCATGACCAATCCTAATTCAGCCAAAGTCAGAAAAGCACTGGGTAACCTGGATCTCTTTGTAGTTCGGGAACTATTTATGACGGAGACAGCTAAACTGGCTGACTATATTTTACCGGCGGCTTCATTTTTTGAAAGAACAGAGATACATGGCCATGCTTTGCATCAGATAACCACTTTGACGGAAAGACTTTTTACTTATCCGGAAGTTCAGGATGAATATCAGTTTTTACATGATTTAGCCCATCGACTCGGTGCCGGGGATTATTTCCCATGGGAAAATGAAGAAGCACTGAATGAATGGCTGGTTGAACCGAGCGGAATTAGCATCGATGAGTTAAAAGCTCATCCTGAAGGGTTTCCTTACACACCGATAAGATACCAAAAGTATTTAACAGAACCATTCAAAACAGCATCTGGCAAACTTGATTTTGCGTCTAAATATCTAAAGGATTTTGGTTATTCAGAACTTCCGGAATACCATTCTCCCAGGTACATCTCAGAACCCAAAACAGAGTATCCGTATACATTGGTCACGGGTGCCCGGAAACTGGTATACTACCATTCCCGCAATTTCAATTTTAAACGATTTAAAACGGCCATCCCCACTCCTGAAGTTGAAATACATCCTTTGGATGCCAAAAAACTGGGTGTCAAAGATGATGATTTAGTTAAAGTGACATCTGATATAGATTCTATCGATATACCGGTCAGAATAACACATGACCAAGAAATCTTACCCGGAGTCGTGCAAATTACACACGGGTGGCAGGATGCCAATGTGAATCTGATCACTTCAGATAAAATTACAGATCCCATCGATGGATTCCCGGCCATGAAATCAATCGAAGTAAAGATTGAAAAAAAGCAAGCTAACGGGTAACATCTCAAAATTGAGGGATTTGTACTTTTTGTGTTACGTGTCCCTTAATTTTGTGGGACTATTTGAATGATGGTCGCTATAATTAAACATTTATCTGAAAATTATTTATTCATAAAGGTACTGTGAAAAAAGCAGAGCAAAAAGTAATCGTCATCGGTGGTGGCATCATTGGTGCGTCATCAGCCTACTATTTAAATCAATCGGGCTGGAAGGTGACCCTGATTGATCAAAAACAGTTTGGTGATGCCGCCTCATATGGAAATTGTGGTCTCATCCTACCCGGTCATGTATTGCCACTTAATCTCCCCGGTACCTTTTTTAAAGCTTTTAAATGGATGCTTGACCCTGCAGCTCCTTTTTACGTTAAACCACGCCTTGATTTTAATCTATTTTCCTGGTTTTTAAAATTTTTGCTGCGGTGTAACAAAAAGCATCTGAAAGAGGCAGCGACTGCCAGATCTTCCGTCCTAAAAGCTGCTGTTTCCTTATTCGACGAATTAATCCAGCAGGAAAATATTAAGTGTGATTGGACCAAAGATGGTGTTCACTATCTATTTTCCACCAGGGAAGAGTTTGAAAACTATAGAAACCTGGATGCTTTCATTGCACAGTTTGGTACTAAAGCGGAGGAAGTGAGTACCCAGGAATTCATTAAACGGGAACCAACTTTTAGGTCCGATATTGCCGGATCCTGGTTTTATGAAGGTGCCGCTCATTTAAGACCGGATTACCTGATGAAAGAACTCAAAAGAGTTCTACAGGACCAAGGTGTTTCCATTTTGGAAAATATAAAAATTAATTCATTTTCGATTGAAAACAAAAAGATTATCTCTGCCAATTCCGCAACAGAGACATTTAAAGCGGATGAATTCGTTTTAGCCACCGGTGCCTGGACATCCAAATTTAACCACTGCCTAAATTGTAAAATCCCCATTCAACCCGGCAAAGGGTATTCAATAACAATGGATCAATATAAATCCAGTCCTAAAACAGCATGTATCTTAGAAGAAGCGGGAGCAGTAGCTACCCCCTGGCCGAGTGGATTTCGATTGGCAGGTACCATGGAGTTCTCAGGGTTTGATGAAACCATTAATCCCAAACGATTAGCCTCACTATCGAAAAATACTAATCAATTCCTGCCCTTTTCCTGTGACAACACACCTAAAGAAACCCGATTTGATTGGCGTCCCATGACTTATACCGGATTACCTATCATCGACAGGATTCCAAAATATAAAAATATGACGCTGGCGGCAGGCCACAACATGATAGGTTTGAGCATGGGACCAGCAACCGGCAAAATGGTTACGGCTTTGTTAAACGAGACGGAACCTGATCTGGATATGAAGCCTTTTCGCTACTTTCAATAGTTAATGACCGTATTTTTTCGAAACCTCCTTTCAATGAAGCATCGGGAAGAGACTATCCTGGCTTTATATGTAGTTTTATATATAAACTGATCAACAAAATGACAATATAGGAAAAATATATATTAATACAGATAGGAAGACTCGGATGAAATGTATATACAAGTTGAAACTGTTTTACTGAATACTCGTCTGTTTGTCTGAATATAGCGACCGACATTGTTATTGTCCGTAAAATCAGGGTACACGTAACAAAAAGACTGTATCATAAAAGCTTTTTAAAATTATTGTGACACAGTCTAAAAGTGTAGAGTAGACCGAGGGAGCTTCCCCCTCAGCCTCTCACAGATCCGTACATGAAACTCTCGCTTCATACGGCTCTTCTTGCTCCATTCAACTAAGAATGTTTGTTACCCTAAAGGTTCCTC